>Ga0208015_1000158_pt1 | contig 47227 bp, 73 predicted proteins | sample 26BtaG_FD_184101 | JGI IMG/M metagenome (GOLD analysis project Ga0208015, IMG submission 184101) | Marine viral communities from Cariaco Basin, Caribbean Sea - 26B_WHOI_OMZ_CsCl (SPAdes) (version 2) | ecosystem: Environmental > Aquatic > Marine > Oceanic | place: Caribbean Sea: Cariaco Basin... | reverse complement strand
CGCCGCTGCGGCCTCATCAGCCGAAAACCAAAAGACCAAAGAAGAGAAGGAAGCCGATGAAAAGGCTCAAAAAGAAAAAGAAGCAGACGAAACAAAGGAAAAAGCTGAAGCTCAGGCCAAGAAGGATGAAGAAATCCTTGGTGCTTCTGAAGAAGATATTAAAGATCCTGAGAAGTTTACTGATGAAGACAGAGCAAGGAAAGATGAGCTGTTGAAAATCAAAGCAAAGCAGGATGCGGAAGCAAAAGATAAGGCCAAGCAAGAGAAGTTAGATAAGCGGTTTGCAGAGCTTACAACTAAGATCAAAACTCTGGAAGAAAGCGATGGCTCACATAAAGCTGAAATTGAAAAGCTTAAAAAAGAGAAAGCTGAACTTGAGAATAAGCTTGCACCTCCAGAGAAGCAAGAAGCAGAAGAACTAAAGAAAGTCGAGCAAGACCGTATTGTAAAATATACGGAAGAAGATAAGGATAAGCCAAAAGAACAACGCAGAGAAATGACCAAGGAAGAGTTGAGCGATTGGCTTACCGAAGATTATGTTGCTGCCAACGAATGGCTTGCAGAGCGTACCGTTCGCAGAATACGAGAGAGAGAGGATGACAAGCATAAAAAGACCATTGACAAGCAGGTTAAGAAAATGCTTGATGTGCAACACGGTCATGCAGCAAAAACTATAGCTAAACATCCCGAACTTGATATTTCTGAACGTGAAAAGCAACTTGAGACTGACGGCAAGAGCAAGGAAGAAATCCATCAGATATTATGCGAAGAGAATGAGAAGTATAGGCTGTGTTCCGAAATCGTTAAAGAGAATCCGGCCAAATATCTGTTAGATGAAAAAGGCCCTGAACTTGTCGTAGAAGAAATGGAAAAGCGTTTAGGATCGGAAACTGACGAACAGAAGAAAAAGAAAGCCGAAGAAGAGGCAGCAGCTAAAAAGAAGAAAGAAGAAGAAGCAGAGAAGTTACGCAAAGAAGGTGAATTAAGAGAAGCAAAGAGACGAGAGGGAATTGATGAGGGAATAGAGTCTACTCGCGAGAAAGAAGAAAAGGAAGAGAAAAAGAGCGAGTTTCAAAAAAAGCAGGAAGAGATAGCAGCGAAAGCTGGAATTTCTGTTGAAAGACTAGCAAAGATTAACAAGCGAAGGGCAGGTATTCCTGGAGCGACTACAACTGAAGCTTTTGAAGAGGAAAAGCCAAAGAAGGAGTAGTGAGTGGGAAGAGTAGTAGAGAACCTACAATCCTTTTATATCTGTGGTCAATGCAATACGAAAATATTTCATTTGCAATCTGAGGAACCCGATATACCCTGTCCTGAATGCGGTTGGGCTCACGGTGCTAGGAAAAAAGACGACATACCCTCTACTATTAAGATAGATTTAACTCAGTATTGACAAGGAGGAAAAGTCAATGGCTAAATTGAAGTATTTAGACGGATTTGACTGCCGTAGCCAATTGCTATCAGATGGATTGTTTACCTATCCAGTTGGGGCCTCTGTTAATATCGCAAAAGGTGATGCATTAAGCATATCTAGTGGATACATTGCACTAGCTACATCGCTTGATGCAACCTTTGTAGGTATTGCAGCATATGCCGTAGACAATTCAAGTGGTAGCAATGGCGACCTTGATGTCCAAGTAATTCCGCCACTCAGGCAGTATAGGTTCAGGGCTCCGGTAGAAGCAGCAGATTTAATCACGCTTGCACAGGTTGGTTTGATTTACGACCTTGAGAGCGAAGATGGCATCGATGAAGCTGATGCATCAGTATCAGCAAATGGTTTCTTTGTAGATGCAATTGATGTAACTAGCGATGCAACTGATATAAACACCTATGGTTACGCAATAGGTCATTTTGTATCAATCACGTAAAAGACGAGTAAACTCGTATGAGAGGATATAATAGGAGGATTTAACGATGACAAATAGAGATGCTGTTGCTCAATTATATACTCCAATTTATGACGAGTTTATGCTTGCTGAGTACAAGGAATGGGCCCAGGTTCATACTAAAGTATTCAAAAGCATTGACGACTCGTCAAAGGAGTATAAGGTAGATGATTTGAGCGGTCTTGGAATATGGGAGGCTGCTACTGAGGGTGAAGGTGGAGGATATGAAGATCCTACTCAAGGATATCCAAAGACCTACACACAAGGTAAGGTTTGGAAGAAGTTCCAAGTATCATTTGAAGCTGTTGATCAAGACGAATACGCCCTTCTTAAAAAAGAAGGAAACGCTCGTTCAATGGGCCGTGGTATAAGGTCAAAGGTTGAAACCGATACATCAGCAGTTTTGAATGACGGTTTTGCAACCGCAGGTCCTGATGGTGAATATCTTTGGGATACAGACCATCCAAGAAACAGAGAACAGACTGATAGTGATTTAGATTCTGACAATTTGTTAAGTGGTCCGTTCTCACACGACAACTTGGAATTAGCAGAGAAGCAAATAACCGATAACTTTGTAGATCCAGCAGGCATTCCAATTATGCCAGCAGAAGATCCAGTAATTCTCTATCCGCCAGCATTGAGAGGAACAGTTGAAAGAGTACTAGCAGATAGGGCAAATGAAAGGCCAGGTACACCAAACAGAGACATCAACGTTTTTGCAGGTAGATATAATCCGGTAGAATGGTTATATCTAAGCAATAAATACGGTGGCTCTGACACAGCATGGTATATCATTTATCCTGAGCTTGGATTTTTGAAGATCATTTGGAGTGCAAAGCCACACTTTACATCATGGATAGATGAGGACTTAGAGTATTACAAGTTTAAAGGCAGAGCAATTTACGACTGCGGCGTAGACAACTGGCGATGTGGTTTCGCCTCAACAGGACTATAAAAGGGAGGGCTAAGAAATGAAGAAACTTTTTCTGATGTGCTTAATAGCTTCCCTTGTGTTGGGGATAGCAGCCATTCCTGCTCAGGCATCGACCATGACTCGCTTGAGCGAGGAAAGGTCAATACTGACTTATGTCAAGCAGAATACGACAGCTGCACGTGTTGACACCGCAGTTGCAACGACAACCATAATTCCAGGTAAGCACAGAATTATAGGGTATGAAATCTCACCTTATAATGACAGTTGTGTTGACGGAACTGTTGAGTTGTATGATTCGGCAACAACTGCTGCAATGAGTAGTTCGACTATCTTTTATGCTGCTGAAGCGCCAACAGGAACCAATACTATTAGTTCTATAGGACGAGATTTTGCTTATCCTAAAGATATAAGTAATGGTTTGGCGATAAGGCAAGGTGGCTATACAACCGTAACCATCTTCTATGAAAGATATCGTAACTAGGCTAATAGATAAGGTAGTAGGCGGAGTACGTTATGTATTCCGCCCTCTGCCTTCTTTTTTTGATATAGCAGTAATTGGATTTTTGGCGATTGCTTTTATAATGGACAGCACTTTTCAAAAAGTATTTTTTGTGTTTTATATAATTTTCTTGCTTTGCTTGACTATGGCAATAACGCCAAAAAGGCGATACAAAAGCATTCCTCTAGCATTGCTAATGATATGGGGATTAGTCGGAGTATTCGTTCACAGCTATACCATATCCGAACAAAGCGTTACCTATAAATATTTAACTTTATATCTTTTGTCGGAAGGACTTATATATATGTTATTTGGTTCTCTTTTAGTGCGTGCGATTGTTCAATATTCAACCAATGCAAGATTTATCTTAATGTTTATTCCGATAGCGGTCGTACGCTTGTTTTATGGAATGCACAAAGGCCGATTAGGATGGAGCCTTTCAAATATAACCTTTTATGCTGCCATAGCAGTAAGCGTGATCGTATATCTTGTAATAACAAATAGAGGTAGATTGGCTAAAATATTGGCTATGATATCTACAGCAGTAGCAGCTTGTTTTTATTCAAGAGTGATGGTCAAGTTTGCTTGTCGTGTCCCAGTATGGAGACAATTGATTAAAGAAATTGTTGAACGCCCACTTTTTGGAAGTGGTTATAATAAAACTTTACTACCCGACAACTTGATTTTTGTTGATTATCAAAAATGGGGATGGCTATACAGACACAATGATTATTTAAGCATAGGAGCATATCTAGGTATCATAGCTACTATCTGTGCGACTTGGTTTGCAGTTGAGTCGTTGATAAAGATAGGTAAAAGACCTGCACTGATACCTTTTTTGGCAATAACCCTAATGTGTTTCTTTCAAATGAATATGTTTTTATTCGATAGAGCAAGTGTGTATTTGGTTATTGGTGGATTGTGTTTAAGGAGCAGTATAAAACAATGGGAGGAGGCAACATGAAAAGATTTAAGATTTTGGCATTAGTCGGTGCAATTTTGCTGATGTCGCTCAATGCTAGTGCGAGTGTCGTAGATCTCTCGAAAACGTACACTGCAGAGAATGATACTGGACAATATTTAACTACTTATGTACCTACTACAACGTTCATTCCAGGTGTGCACAAAGTTATCTCAATGACAGTAATGCCGACAGATACTCAGACAGACGCTGGCCATTTAGGAAAATTGTACGATGCTTCTGAGGCAAGCGAGCTTATCAATGACAATTTATTAGGTGCAATGGAAACCTTAGCGAATGAGTCTCGTGATAGGTTTTTCCCATATCCTAAGACCGTGTCTGATCAGTTGGCAATATATCAAAGTGAGTACACTACTGTAATTATTGATTACACGAGGTAGGCATGAAAACAGCGCATTTTATAAGGCCAGATTTAACTAGCTCTCAAGATTTGTCTAGTGCGGCACTTTCTTATACAACTTCAATTAACAGGAAGTTTAAACTTGAACAGATATTACTAAAATTTTCCGTCGCTGTTACTGAAAAAATAACCATTACAGTAGATTCAGCTCAAGGAGCAAACTATGACGTTATATTGGTAGAACGCACAATAGTTGGTCAGAGCAATTTTGTATACAAGCCAGAAGGAGAGGCAAACTTTCAAGCCGGTGATGAGATAAAAGTACAGTGTACTAATGCTAATGGAACTGGAACCGCTTATTTAACCATAAAAACCTCGGAGATGTAGTGGCAGACAAGTATTACGAGGAAATGAAAGCTAAGATTTTAGAAATAGAACAGCTCAAGTCAAGCAATGAGGAGCTGAGCGATATCAATAAGCAATTAACAGCCGAGATTAAGAAGGTAAAAGCTCATAGAGATCGGAGAAGAAAGAGAGATCAAGAAACAATAGATAAGCTACAGATTGCATTAACTGCTGAGAAAAGTAAACCACGAAGTAGTAATTCAGATACAACTTGCAAAAAGCTGACGGCAGAAATTGAAAAATTAAAGACTCGCATAGAAGAAACCAACGCAAAGGTTCGCACAGATGCCATTAAGAGAAGTGAAGAACTTAAACAGGAAAAGCTAAGGGGTAAGAATTTTAAGATACAAAAAAAGAAAATTGAGAAACAGCTTGAAAGGCGACGAATTGATGTAGTTAAGAAAGAAAGCAAGTTAAAACAGAAGAATAAAAAGTTTTCAAGAGATGTTCGCAGGCTAAATGAAAGAATATTCATACTTGCAGGCAATCAAGAGAAGCTTGAGAACACAGAAGCAGCTTTTAAAAAGGCAAAAGAACGGAATGCACGGCAAGTAGAAATATGCAATCGCAAAGAAGTAGAGCTTGATATTGTTATAGCACAATTTGAAGCACAGACTAAAAACATAGAAGCTAACAACGCTATATTGTTAAAGAAGATTAGACAGGCGGAAGATAGTTGTAAAAAGGCTAATCAAACATTAGCACAGATTAAAGCTCTTGAGCAGAAGCTTATAGCAAAAAACAAACAAGCAGATGAGCTTAGAGAACAGTTGAAGAAAAAATTGCTTTCTGCAACCTCTACGGAGAAAAAGACTAAGGCTACTTTGGTAAAGCAATCTTCTAAGCTGGAGCAATTAGGTCAAGACCAAAAAACATCGGAGGCAAAACTCAAGTCAGTTGAAGCGATATCAAAGAGCTTAGACCAAAGAGAAAAGAAAATAGAGACAAGGGAGCTTAGAGTTATGAAGATTTTATCAGATAAAGGGATAAAGAGTGAACTGAAGAAGCTAGAGGAGTCTTTGCAGTGAGACATTTAATCGTAGTACTTTTAATAGCGGCTTTTATTGCTCCTGCTGCATTAGCAGATGAAGTTACGGTAAGTGGCGAATCTACTATCATAAGCGGAAAGACTCGCAAGGTAATATACGATGATGATAAATCCGCTAATAATAAGGAATATTTTGGATGGGCCATACCTAATACAGCAACGAGTGCGGCAAGTTGGAAGATTATGAGGATAGAGTATACCGGGAATGATTTTGTCGTAGAGTGGGCAGATGGAAACAGAAATTATGACAATATTTGGGACGATCGTGCCACATTAACATATCAATAATATGATTAAAAAATTACTTTTGATTATTTGCATTTCATTGCTATTAACGCCACCTGCTTATGGCAGTTGGAAATATACTCCAGAAGATTTGCATGATAACGATTTTGATTACTATGAAAGTGGTGCACCTACAGACGCCGACTACCTTGTAGGAACAGCCAATAGTGATTTATCTGGAGAAATAGTAGTGGGTACTGCACCTGGTGGTGAATTGGGTGGCACTTGGGCAAGCCCTACGGTGGATAGCGGTATTCACGATGATGAATATGTGCTTGAGACTGGTGATACCATGACAGGGGATTTAGTACACGAAACCCGCTTTTACAACTCCACCATAACCACATTTACAGATGGCGATACAACCCCTCCAGTAAGTTCAAGTAATGTATTCCTTACTGCCAATACCGGTGCGACCACAATAACAGACTTTGACAGTGGTGTGGCTGGACAAACTATTAAGATAGTATTCGGCGATGGCAACACAACCCTTACTCATGGTGCTGATATAAACCTTACCAATGCGGCTAATTGGACATTCTCTACCAATGACGCTATTTACTTTGTATTACAAGGCACTACTTGGTATGAAGTGGGCAGAGGTGGCGGTGGTTCTGGAAACGTAACAGGTCCAGGTTCTTCAACTGATAATGCTATTGTTAGATGGAATGGGACTGGAGGGAATCAAGTACAAAATTCCAGTGTGATAATTGATGATTCAGATAACGTTACTGGTGCAGAAAGTATAAAATTAGCTGATGGGAAAAAGCTTATCTTTGGCACAGGTAATGATGGGAATATATATTCTTCTTCTGATGATTTGTATATAGAGCAGGATACTTCCAATAAAGATATAATTTTTAAGATAAACGACAATGGTGTTGACCAAACACTTATGACTTTAGATGCAAGTGAGACGGCTGTAGTTATTGAAAATATTGCTGCAGCGGTTTCATTGCCACAGTTGGTATTAAAGAACGCAGATGCAGCAGTTGATAAGGATGCTTATATGATATTTAGGAAAGAGTCTACAGATAAATTTTCTGTAGGTTATGACGCAGGAACATCTAGATTTGCTATTACTGCGGGTGGGAGTGTTGCTAGTGCATCTTCTGCATTAACAATAGATGCATCAAATAATTTATATATACCAACTTTAATAGAAACTTTAACTATTGAATTTTCTCATGCTGCGATAAATACTGCAAACTTAATATTAAATGAAACTTCTGGAGCAGCAGATAAAGACACGTTTATTAAGTTTCAACAATCTGGAGCAGATGATTTTATTATTGGAACTGATGGAAGTGATGTACAGTTTAGAATAAAATCAGGAACAACTTTTCATGGCGCAGGAGCAATTAACATTAATAATTCTGACCAGGTTGGTATAGGGACAACATCAATAGATGGAATTCTTCATCTTGATAATGGAGCTTCTGATACAGATTTAATAATAGAAAAGGATGCAGGAACTGCAGCAGATATAATCTTTCATAATGCTGGGGCGGCTGCTGGACACATTGGAATGATGTCTGATGAGCATATATATATTGAGAATGATACTCAAGATAAAGATATAATTTTCAAGATCAATGATGGCGGTGTTGATACTGAAGTTATGAGGATTGATGGTAGCTTATCTTATCTTGGGATTGGTGATTCAACTCCAGCGACATTTGTTCAGATTAATCAAAGTGTTGATAATTCAGCAACAGTTGATGACCCAGAAGATACAACTGCTGGTGGGTGTATGTTATCAATTACTAACCCAAACACAACAGCTGATTCATATGCTGCTTTAGCGCTAGGGAACAGAAGCGCGGTTAAGGGAAGTTGGGATGGATGGTATCTGCAAAGTATTAACAATGCAGACAATGATATTGATTTTCAAATATCACATCAAATAAATGCTGCTGCAACAAAGACAAAAGCTCTTGTATTTGACCGATCCGCTAATTCTATCTATACGACAACACAAAAGATTGGTATCGGTCAAGCAACGCCTGCGGCAGCTATGTCAGTAGGTAATTTATCCAACACTTTGTACGGCGATGGAACAGATACTGTTTCAGCGGAAGGTCTTAATGTAGCGATAGATGTTGGTGGCGGTGCTTATGCAGCGTCTATAGTCAATGATCAACCTTATGGAAGCGCTTTATACCTTAAATCTTCCCTACAATCAGCCCAGTATTTCATTAGAGCCCAAGAACAAAGCGCAGGGGCAGATAGATTTTCCGTCAATGGATCAGGGAATGTTTGGGCTAAGGGTACATTTACTTGTCTTAGTGCTTGGAAAGGTGGCGCTAACGGTGGTACTTTAGTCACTGATACAGAAGATGCAGTGTCTGGTACAGGTTTTAATTTTAGTATCTCTGATAGTGATGATTATGTTGCAGGGGTGTTAAATAGCAGTGGTTATGGACATGGGTTACTTGTTAGATCAGGTTCTGCAAGTAGTGTGTATAAAGTGTTGAAACTTATGTGCGGCAGTACGGACACGTCTTTGTTTACGGTATATGGAAATGGATATACTGCTATAGGTCAAGGTGTAGCTGGGGGTACTTGTGATGGGTTATTACATTTAGACGGAGGCGCTTCAACTGATTTAATTATTGAAAAGGATGCTAATGGTTCAGCTGCTATTAAATTTCATAATGCTGGAGCAGAAGCTGCTAATATATCTTTTAATTCTAATGAGGATATCTTGATTGAGAATGATACTCAAGATAAAGATATAATTTTCAAGATCAATGATGGCGGTGTTGATACTGAAGTTATGAGGATTGATGGTGATGTATCTAGATTAGGAGTACTTATTGCTTCTCCAGATACAACATTGCATGTAAATGGGGACACTACTTTGGGAGATGGCACTAAAGCAGACGGCTTAGTTGTTAAGAATGTTGCCGAAGTACAAACAACCGACGCAACCCAGACAACAGTAGATTCTGTCACTTTGTTAGATGAAAACACTTATCACATAGAAGCGTGGATTATAGGGGTTGAAAGCGACGGTTCTAACAGAGCCAGTTACCATTTAGCAGGAACTTTTTACAGGACTGGCGCAGGTAATGCTACTCAGCAGGGTTCTACCACTTTGTTGCATGCTGAAGAAAGCGATATTAGTTGGGCTGCAGATTTTACTGTCAGCGGTAATGATGTTAGGGTTAGCGTTACTGGGGTGGCTGCAACTACGATTGAGTGGACTACTACCGTTAAATATATAAACATGAGTAATTGAGAAAATGACTGATAAGGGTTTTGAGAATAATTGTTTAAAGTTCATTCATACTGTTGGTTTCCCTCCTGAAGAGAATCATATGTGTGTTTATGCTAAATCCGGCAACGAATTAAGGGTTATTTTTTCCAACGGAAGTGATCATTTGATTCGTTTGGACGGCGGAACTGGTGTTGACGCTACTCAACGGGTTGTGGAGCGCATTGAGGAGAACGGACAGGATAGTTTGTATGTTTTTTTTGTCGATAAGACTTATACCGACGGCATATTGACAACTATTTCAGAAGTTGGCAGTTACGAGATAAGGGTGGACACTTAAAAAGGAGGTGTTTTTATTTTGGCAAAGAATTTGAATAGGAGGGAATATGTCAAAACTTAAAAAAATAGATAGCAATACATTAGAAGAAACGACTGAAACAAAAAAGACATATAGTCGTCAAACCATAGTTGATCAAATTGCAAGCCTTGATGCTCAAATAGATAATATCAATGTAGAAAAAGCAGAGTGGCAAGCAAGGTTGGATGAGTTGGATAAAAAATGAAAACTTTAAAAGCGATTTTCACAGGTGATATAAACGAAGCTTTAGACGAAGAATTGGGGCTTATGGCAAGAGGTTTTAGATATAAATATCTCTATGAGTTTCATAGATCTGACGAAGCTTCTACTATCGAAATAAGTTATACTGGCAAGATAAATGATACTTTAGATAAAGAAATAGTAAAATCGCTTGAATTTGAAGGTTACAAATATCAACAAAGAGAATGGAAAAGAGTGTTAATGTTTGTAAAAAGGAAAAATGAAGATACTACGAAAAAAACTTCACACGCCTTGCCTGATGATGAAAGCGGCAAGGATGTGTAAGAGGAATAATATGAACCTTTGTGAAAACTTTAGAAAGGTAAAGGAGTCGTACATGCTTAGATGTATTCGCAATGGATCGGGAGTAGGACTTCTTCTAGTCTTGATTTTATTTCTTGTTGGTTGCGCTGGTTATTCAGAATGGGGAGTTTACGATCCTGTAATAATAGAAAAGAAAGGTGAGAAAGTTACTGAGTACAAAAGAGTCCCAAAGGCATACGTTAAATCAAAGGGCAATATAAAAGTTGAATATCCAAGTGGACACAAAGTTGAAAATAAACCAGTATTAGAGCCACCAACACTACCACCTATTCAATATGAAAACTAAACTGATCTCAATGTTAATAGCAATTATCTTGTTAAGTAATTTTGCTTTTGCCCTTGAAGAAGTCAAAAGCGAGGAGTTAAAGTGTCTTGAGCGCATAGCAGGTAGTTTGGAACGCATAGAGAAAACAACAGAAAAACAACACAGAATGATGCAAGATTGGGAGCAAGGATTGTACGAGGCTTTGAGAGCTATGCATAAGATATCTAAAAACACAACAAAGGGGGAATGATGGGCGGAGAAGTTTCTTTATTGGCAAAGACTGTAACTGAAACAGGTTTAAGTGTTGGAATATTTGGATTATGCTGTTATCTTACAATTTATATCGTTAAAAAACTTTCAGCGTCTATTGACAAATTGGTATCTCGCATGGAAGTATTTACCACAAGAGTAAGAGAAGAACACGAAAGGAGTGCCAAGCACCATGAGAACTTAATGCGACAACACGAAGAAATAACAAAAACTCTCGGCAGGATAAATGGCTATAAGGATTAAAAATGTTAAAAAAAATATTGACGGACGCTAAAACATGGGTTGTTTTAATAAGTATTGCTGGGGTTGCCCTAGCTAATATATTTGATATTACAGAGCTTCCAGGTAAGGTGGCTTCTGCCAAAGCTGAGATTGATGCTCTTGAAGAGAAAGTAAAAACTGAAGTTGAAGTCGTCGATGATAAGGTTCAAGATCTTGCACATAGCGTAGACAAATATATAGCAGTACAAACTACTAAACAAGAGGCATTTGAAGATCGTGAGAAAATGTTAATTGAAATATTGAAAAGCATTAAGGGGGCGAACAATGGCCAATAAAGATCAAATGGAACGCTTTAGACGTTTCGGACTTACAGGTGGTAGCTCATATGCGTTAAATCCTGCTGATGCATTACTTCTGCGCGATCCCCTGAATCAAGCAGATATAATGCTTCTTTATGATGATACGTATTTGAGACGCCAGATGAAATGGCTTGAACAATGGAAGGAGAAAGTTGATGAACGAGAACTTGTTGCCGTTGCAGGCGGAATTAAGAGCCCAGGAAGAGATACTTTTAGACAGCCTTAAAAAGAAGCTAGGCAATAAAAAGCTTCGAATTATGTTTACTCTTCTAGCTACTGTGGCTGGAGGAATAGAGAAGTCTGTCTTGGAAGTATTAAAGCATATTGATAGGAGAGTATTTGAGCCTGAAATATTAACTTATTATGGTGGCAAGTGGGAATCTTTATTTTCAAAATATTGTCCTGTTCACAAACAAGAAAAGGCAGAGGAATTGGTTGAGAAAGAGGGATTTGATATCGTACAAATAAACAATGTTCCTGATCTTTATTTCCTGGCTTCTAAATGCGTGCTCGTAGAAGTAGTATATGGCTTAGGGCCTATATTCTTGAGGCAAGCAGATAAAACTGCTCTTTCGAGGCTTTTATTCTGCGATGAGAGAGCAAAGACGTTCTTACTTCCATTGGTCTATATAGAGCCTCATAAGGTTGAAATACTTAATAATCCAGTAAACGTTAATACAGCTATTGCTCTAGGACAATTAAGAGAGAAGTTAAAGACAAAGAAAAAGATTGTAGGTTGGGTAGGCAGAATTTCTACAGAAAAGAATGTAGATTTATTCCTTGAGTCTGCTGAAATGTTGGGCAACAAATATTCTTATATTATCATTGGCGAAGGTTGGAGAGTTGGACTCAATATAGATCTTATAAACAAGCTCAAAAAGCTAAAGGTAAAAGTAGATTATATACCTGATGTTTCGACAGATCTATTATCTAGTTATATAGCCGATATGGATTTATTGTGCTTTACTTCTCATACAGAAGGACAACCATTAGCGATGCTCGAAGCTATGACAGTAAAGACACCGTGCGTATCTACAAATGTGGGTGGAATATCGTCTGTTATAGATGATGGCAAAACAGGATTTCTTGTCAATTACTTTACTCCTGAAAAGTATGTGGCTGGAATTAAAAGAGCGATAGAAAGAGGCAATCATGTAGTAGATAGGGCATATGCTAATATGATTATGAACCATAATGCTATAGATTACACGCGAAAACTAGAAATTATATATTTGGAGGAATATCTTGCACGACACACAGGTTATGTTAAGCGATGATCCTTTTAGCAAAAGACTGTTCAAAGAAAAGCAATTTTTATTTGATCTGATAGAGTTTGCTGTTAAGGGAAGCTTTAAGCCTTATGATAGTTATATCAAGGCATCTATTAAAGGGAAAGATAAGATTGAATGGCGCTTGAGAACTTGTAGAGAGCTCATTAAATCTATGAAAAAAGGATTTACAGGCAATGATATGAATGTATGGATTAAAACTATTCCTTGCAATAGAGTAATTGTAGGTGGCCCCATATGTGCTCATATAGACGATAATGGGGATTTTCATATTTCTGACGGACATCATAGAATGGCTGTGTTAAAGGCATTGAATATTCCAATCCCAATAAGAATACTTCTAAGAGCTGATGGATGGTTAAGGCTAAAGCAAAATGCCTATGCTATTTACAATGCCAAAAAGACTTATCAGAGATTTGATCATCCAGACTTTGCAGGTTGGATGACTTTAAGAGATGATTCAAGGGTAGAAAAAATCAAACCTTTTATAAAAGGTGTTGTAGTTAATTTAGGTTGTGCTGAAGGTTATCTTGATTTAAAACTATCAGAATATGCACCTCAAGGTTGGGCATCCGTTGAAAATAACTCTGTAAGAGGTAGATTTGCAGAACTTCAGCTAAATGGTAGCAATGCTTCCTATGTAAATGCTGACTTTAATAAGTGGGAAATACCTAAATGCGATTGCCTGCTCTTACTTTCGGTATGGCATCACATATACAAAAAGAATAAGCAAGAAGCAAAGGCAATACTCAAGAGAGTATGTAATAAAGCAGATAGATTGATATTTGATATGGCAGAACCAGGAGAGGCTATTTGGGGAAGTGTTAAGGCGCCAAAAATGCCAGATTTCATCTTAAAGAATACAAACTATAAAAAAGTCGTAACGATTGATGATCGTAGAAAAATAATGATATTTGAGAAATAGGAGAAAGCCATGACAAGAAATGAAATAATTACAATGTTTCGAGCAGAGAACCCAGAGATGACATCAAGAGTAGTTACTAACACTGTGCTCAATGAATGGTGTAAGGTAGGCGACAAAGAAGTATGTGCAAGAACAAGATGTATTGTAGATCAAGACGGTACAACTATCGGTACCGCAGAAGATGACGAGGCATTTGACCTAACTAATTATATCGATAAGTTTTATGATATTGACGAAGGCCCTAATGGTGGTGGTGTAACCTATAATGCCAAGCGACTCAAAAAGAAAACTATAGCTGAACTCGATATGGAAAATTCAACATGGAGAAGTAATGCTTCTGGAACTCCATTAGCATATTACAGAAGAGGCGAATATATATATCTTGATAGACCAATAGATAGTGAGGCAGACGATATTAAGGTGTATGCTGTCTTGATTAGTGATGACTTTAATAATGACGATATAGCCCCATATAACCAGCTCACTTATTTAGAACCATTTCACTATGCAATGGTTTTGTATCTCAAGATGAGAGCAAAGGCTAAATTCGGCAAAAAGGCTCAAGCTGCAAGTGCTAGAGCAGAATACGATGCGTATGTAGCGTGGATGAAAAAGGAAATTGGTGGAGGTAAATATGGCAAGATTTATTTCAGAAAAAAGCGTTAAGTTTCTATCGATTGCACTTTTCATAGCAATTGCCATAACTCCTGTCTATGCACAGGAAGTAGCAAAAGATCAATTGTATGTATGGAATGACTTTAGCAAAGGATTAGATCTTAAAACATCTCCATATGAATTGCCAAAGAGTTGGGGAACTACTGCTGAAAACGTTCGATTAAATGAAGCATTAAAGGCTTTAGCAAAGAGAGTTGAATCGTTTTCCTATGGGACAGCTGATACTACCGAAGCTATTACAGGAATGCATCGACTTTATTTGTCAAGTGCGACAAAAAAGCTAATTGTAACTCATGGGGACGAGATTGAAGTAGGCGACGATGACGCAGGAACATTCTCTAATATGATTACTGTAACCTCTGGAGACTATCGATGGCAATGGCTAACATGGCACGATTTGGCAATAGGAACTGATGGATACAATCAGCCTGTAAAAACAGATGGCACAGATGCTACATATCTTGGTAGTTGCTTCGCAGAAGATGCCGGAAGTGGTGCAGGGCCAGATGGAGAGTATAATTACAAAATATCTTATTATACTTCTTCCTATGAAGTGCTATACGATCAAGTTTCCAACAACGTTACTGTAAGCGATAATGATATCGACCTTTCAATGATACCGATAGCTCCTGATACCTACGGAGGCGAAGACATTGTAGGAAGAAAAGTATATCGTAGTGATGATGGTGGAGCTGGCACATACAATCTTCTTACAAATGGCACAATAGCAAATAATACTGCTACTACCTTAACCGATTCCGACAATGATGCCGCATGCGATGGCGAAGCAGCTTATCCTGCCGGAGACGCAACATATACCCCACCAAAAGGCAAGCTATGTGTTGTTCACAAGAATAGACTTTGGATAGCAAATGATCCCACATATCCCTCAAGAATTTATTATTCAGAAGACGGCAATCACGATACTTTTGTTGATACCGCTTATTTTAATGTAAGAACCAACGATGGCGACGAGATTACATTTGCTAAGAACTTGCTTGGAAAATTAACCATAGGTAAAAGCAATACCATTCAAAAGATAGATACAAGAGGCGATACTCCATCAAGCGATTGGTCAATAACTGATCCCTACAGTTTTGTTGGTTGTCGTGCTATGTATACGGCCGTTAATACGCCGATTGGGATTATATATCTATCTAATGATGGTCTATATAAATTCAATGGCCAGAACTCATTTTTGATTTCAGATAAGGTATCACCTGTGATAAGCGATATATCTGCGTCTAATTTTTCAAATTGCTGGAGCGCATTGCATAAAAATGCATATTATATGGCTTATGCATCAGAGGCGAGTGGATCAGCTGAAAACAATAGGGTATTAATATATGACTTATTGACAAATGCATACGTCATAGATTTATTAAGTTTTAATGCATTCTGCACATTCAATTCAGGATCAGACTGGGATGTATTGTATACTGGATCTTCTACTGACGGCGTGGTTTATTCCTATACTGGAGCGGCCGCCAATGAAGTATTACATCAAAAGCATTCTGATTTAACGGGTACATTTGACGATGCAAGATATATCCCCGACGAGGATACAGTTGGTGGAGATCCAGATGACCCTGTAATAGAATTATCGTGGGATCTGACTATAAATAATATGTCTGGAACAATCAATGCGCAGACTGGAGATATAAACAGATCTGATGGAACCGGAACATATACTTCTCAGGTGCTGTATATAGGTACAGCAAATGCATTTGACAAGCTATATTGGAACGAAACAATCCCAGGTGCAGGAGGTGATGTTACATTTAATATAAGATCTGGCGCAAGCTCTGCTGCATGTCAGTCTGCTTCATGGTCAAGTGCCTATACTATTCCGTCAGGATCAGATATATCAAGTGAAACCATAAATAGCTATATTCAATACAAGATAAATCTTACCTCTACAGACATTGACTATACTCCTACTGTTTATAGGGCTGGTGGCTATGTTGTAAGAATAACATATGAAAAAGAAGGTGCAACTAGCGAGACTACAATTCCTCTTCACTGGACAAGTGGATATGACGACTTTGGAATTCCTGGGTATACCAAAACTCTTAGAAAACTATATGTTTTTTACGAAAGTGAGAGTACTGGCACTTTAACTATAAAGTTTACCAATTTAAACGGTGATAGCGATAGCTTTGCAATAGACTTATCGGCTTATCCCTCACATTATACAGAATACTTTACATCTGGTGCATTTACAGGCGAGTCATTCGAATTAGATATTTCAGAGTCAAGCCTTAATCCGCTTACGATTAACAGAGTAATAGTAGGTTACGACGTTGAACCATTACTATTGGAGATATTATAATGATTAAAATATTATTAGTTGCTATAGCAGTTTTATTGTGTTGCCAACCGTGTATCGGAGACAATGAACCAATTGAAAGCCTTGAGGAAGATTCACTTCCTATTCTTAACGAAGAGTTGAGATCGCTGACAATAGAAAATCAGATAAAGGACAGAGGCGAATTAGATGCAGTCAGCAGAAAGGTTACTAATGTTGCAACCTGCACGGCCGGAACTGATGCAGTTAATAAGACGTATGCAGATACAGCTGACGCAACAAAGGCTGCAAAAGGTGCAAATAGTGATATAACTTCATTAACCGGTCTTACAACTCCTTTAAGCGAAGCACAAGGTGGAACAGGATCTACTACATTGTCAGGAGCATATATAGCAAAGATAGTCCAATTAAGCTATACAGGAAACGGCAATGACGACAGAAATCTAACAGGAGCAGGATTTAATCCTAATTATGCCATAGTAGTAAAAACCGACGGCAATGCATCTAATCCAAGCATTAAATCGTTTAGTATGGACGGAGTTGATAGGGTGGTTGATACTGGAACAGGTGCAGCAACAGCCAATAGGATACAGGATTTTATAACAGATGGGGTTCAACTTGGTTCAGATAATGGCGCTAATCAAGACACACATACTTATGACATTTTGTTGATACTTACAGCTACAGGAGCGGCTTCAGGATGAAGAAAATTATTCCTTTATTGCTAATAATTATATTTATGACATCGCAGTGTTCTGCTTATGTAGTTTGCTTTGATAAGCGAACAGGTAAGCCTTTCAACGATTTTCAGAGTTTAGTTAAAAAAGATGGAACATTGACAGGTAATGCAGTTAGAGCAGGAAAAGGCAATCCGGAAGATTTTGAAGAGAGAGAAGTTACAAGAGAAGAATTCTATCGATTAGAAGAGCAGGTTAATGGTCCAAAAAGAAAAAGAGAAAAAGAGGAGATGGAAAAAAAGAAAGAACAATTAAGAAAAAAATTAAGAGATATGGGTTTTAATGTTGACGAGGCAGAGATACTGATAAAAGGAGGTAGGCCGTGAAAAAGTTATTTTTAAGTTTATTGATAATAGCGGTTGTTGCTGGCAATGCTTTCGCTGCAGACCAATGGGACAAGCTAGAGCCGTTAGGTACTCGTAGTGCATCTGATATAGATGCTTATGTAGATACTAATAATGAGGCTCTTGATAGGCTACTTGGTAAATACCGACGAGGTGCTGAAATAGTATATGCATCTGCCAGCACAATTACTGTAGAAGCAGGTGAAGTTGCTTGTGATAATTCAGGTAGCAGTATCCGTAGGTGGCGACAAAATACTTCGTCTACGACAGTAACATGGTCTGACATCGATACTGGCTCTGAAACAGGAAGCACCACATATTACTTATATGCTGTAGCAGATACAGATGCTACGACATTTACAGTAGAAATATCTACAAGTAGTACCGCACCAAGTGGTGCTACATACTACAGAAGACTCGGTAGCTTTTATAACGACTCAAGTAGCGACATAGATCAATTTGAAATTGTAAATGATGACGGTATATTAGATTGGCAGATGATTGAGTCAAAACTAAACTTGTATGATAGCGGATGGTTTGCAGTATCTGCTAGCACCGATTATGCAAAAACTCACAATCTAGGAACGCTGGAAGCCATCTTCTGCCTATATTATGCGACTGATAGTGCAGGAGCTGGAATGCAACCTGTGAACATATGGCACGATTCTTCTGTTGGACAAAATGCTACGTATGGTGGAATGCTGATAAGTGGAACTACAACAGCTATCACAGCAAGGACTGGACAAAGCGGTGTTCAATATTATTATAATTCGAGCTTTCAATATACATCCTATTCTTCGGGATATTATAGGATAATTGGAGTAGCACTTGAATAAGGAGGATCAAATGAAAAAGATATTATGCTTGATTATTGGATTAACGGTTTGCCTTGCTTCTACTGCATGCGCTGAATTGTATGTTATCGTAAATCCGGTTACAAATGAGATATACTCTGTGTCAGAGAAAAACGACACGGTAATGCCTGTTGGTATGGAGTTACAAACATTGCCTGGAGATTTCTCAACATACGAGTTTGCAGAAAATCCTACAAACTGTAAACTAATTGAGGGTAGGTTTGTTGTCGATACCAAGAAGATAAATGATGCATATCAAGCAGAACTTACAAAAAAGGAAATAGATGAAGAAGAGGCGCTTATAGAAAAAAAGATGAAGGATATCGCTATTGCAGAACTCAAGAAAGAGGGAAAGGCATTAAAACATAATGAATAAAATAATTAAAGCAGTAAAGAGATTCTTCAATAAGAAGAAAATATCCATGCAAGACATAAAGTTTAGAAACGGTGTTGCCGCACTTGAAAATGAGATGCACAAGCTGCCGGATGCTAAATACGGTGATGACGTCGCCCCATTAAAGCATACTTTTGCTGATGGACTGTATATCCGTCAAATAACAATGCCAAAAGGAATGCTACTCACTAGCAAAATACATAAAACAACACATCCGTATTTTGTCTTAAAGGGCGACGTGTCCGTATTAACAGAACAAGGAACAGTGAGGATTAAAGCTCCGTTTTCTGGAATTACTAAAGCAGGGACGAAGCGTGTATTGTATATACACGAAGAAACAGTTTGGGCAACTGTCCATGCGACCAAACAAACCGATTTGAAAAAAATAGAAACGGAAGTCATAGCAAAGTCTTACGATGAACTTCCAAATCACGTTAAACGTACCTTAAAATTAAAGGAGGCATAATATGTCTTGGGCAATGATAGGAGCATCGACAATAGCGACCGCAGGATCTCTTGGTGGAGCTTATATGGGTAGAAAAGGTGGCGAAATGGAATTTCCAGAAGCTAGATTTCTTGAAGAGCCTGAGCTTCCAGAAGCTAAAGGTGCAAGGCAGGCTTGGTGGAGCAAGCTTCAGGAATTTGGAGAACAACCAGGGTATGGTGCAATAGCACCTGATTGGGGAGATATTTGGGGTCGTGCCAAAAAGAAGGTTAAACAGTATTATTGGGGAGGCCCTGAAGGTGGCGGGGGACTAGCTGGCAAAGTAAAGGCTTCTGCGGCAAGAAGAGGGGTATCTGATAGTCCAGCCCTACAAACTGAACTTACAAAAATGGGCATGGGTGAAGCTGGCGTACTTGGCGACATAGCAAGCGAACAGTCTCTGCAAGAAGCGCTATTTGGTGAAAAAGGACGCTTAAACTGGCTTCAAAATATAGCACAAGTGGCAGGGCTAAGAAAGCCTGGTGCGTGGCAAAGCGCTACGCCTACTCCAACAAGTGGAGCGGGTATGGCATTGGCTAATTTAGGCGGAGACATAAGTAACTTAATAGGCACTTATGGACAAAGAAATTGGTACGAGAGCCTATTAGATAAATATAGTGGGATACCAGGAAAAACTCCATCTGGAATAACAGAAGGAGGTAGCGAATTAGATGCTCTATTAGATAAACAATATCAAACACCAAAAATGGTTATGGCATAAGCAGGAGGTCGATATGGCTGAAGGAAAATTCGATTGGGACATAGCTTTAACTGGCCTATCTAAGATGGTAAAGGGCCGAACAAAGATGGAGCAAGATAAGTTAAAAATGCAGTCAGAACTTTTACAGGCTGGGATTAAGCGACGACAAGACTTTATGTGGAAAATAGCAGAAAGAGAGCAAGATCCTTACCAAAAGATGTTAAAAGGTATATATGCTAAGCAACACCCTGAAATGGTAAGTCAGCATCCTGGTGTATTTGGGGAAGGTGGAGGCGAGACTGCGGCTGCTATATCACCACAAGCACCTGCACAACAGCAGGATAGCTTTGTTCCACAGGATAGATATAGCGTTGAGTTGGGTCCAAAGGGATTTACACCTAAAAAACTCTCTTACAAAGATGCAATTTATAAAAATATTATGCAGAAACCCGAAGATCAGCGCACAGAAAAAGAAAGGAAATTTGTAGAAGGGTATTTAGGGTTAAGTAGGCATTACAAAGAAGATAAGGTTAATAAGGCGACGAAAGAAGTTCTTGTTGATTTGAGTAAGTGGAAAACGCAAGGGAAAGCGCTTAAAGATATCAACGAAAACATAGAGGGGATGGAATTAGAAGGAGTTGATATTCCCTATGTAATATCTGAGGTTAAGCGAATTCTTCCCGAAGAATTTGAAGAGGCTAAGGGTGGTTTTTGGGGCATAGGAAAAAAACCTGCTCGCAGAGTAAAGAGTGGCGTGTTAGAAGAACAACAAGAAGACGGTAAATGGCTACCTGTACCAGAAGAAGAAGGGCTTACCCTAGAAGGACCAAAAGGAGAAAAGATTTCAATACCCTCGCATATGAAAAAGACAAGCGAAGTCGTGGGATTTTTGACAAGATATTGGGGAATGACTGAGGACGAAGCAAAAGACTTGTTGAGGGGTCAGCAATAATGCCATTAAAGCTTATAGACGATTTGAATATATTTGATAAAAAACAAGGCGACCTTGATCTCGAGGACGATACAGGTGTGTTTACCTTTGACCCCGAAGGCGAAGGCTACGATTATGAAACTGCCAAGCAATATGGCTTAGAACCAGACGAAACCGGTCATTGGCCAAGCAGAGTGCCGCAGACAGGGTTGCTGCTAAAAGGTAGAAAACATAAAACTTGGTCTTTGACGGAAAAAGGTGAACGAGAAGCCGGATATAAAATTACTCAAAAAGATGGTAGATATTATTCTACAAAACCCACTGGCAATCTTAAATTGGAAGACGATATTGGAGCATTCGAACCTATTAAATTCCAATCTTCGTTTCTAGATTGGATAAAACAAGGTTTTCCGCTAGAGGTAAAAGGTGAGACTGGGACTTACAAAGTACCTACTGCACCATCAGTAGCTAAAGCAGCGCAACAATATAGGCAATTCTCCGAACAAACTCCTTTTGGCAGATATTTAACTCAACCTGTTGCCGAGGGAGAACTACCTAGAGCTGGACAAGACGTACAGAGCCTTGCTGGTGTAGTATTGATTGCAACAATTGGCACGCAAGCAGCGCAAGCTCTTTTTAGTCATCCACGAACTCAATTGGCATTATCTAAAATAGCAACTAATCCACAATTTCAAAAGATACCGAAACAAACTCTTTACAATATAATGCAGAAAGTCCATAGGCCTGAAACCTATGGCAAATTCACGCCTGAAGAATTAAAAATCTGGAATGATGTAGGGCGCGAGGCAGGCAGGCTTACAGATGCTTATAAAGTCGGTGGCATTGAGCGTGGCGTTACAATAAGACCTGGATTTGGTTGGTTAGCAAGAATGATGAAAGTTGCCCCGTCTGCACCGGTTAAGACTACTGGTAGACCTACAAGACCTACTGCCCCACAAGCTCTTGCACCAATAGCAGGCGGTAAAACACACCAATTCCCTGCAAAACTGCTTGAGAAAGGCGTATCTGTTATAGGCCGTGATCCAGGTATCCGTATGGAAAAGAATACGCAGGTCAAGGACATTCACGGCAACAAGGTTACATTACCAAAGGGCGAGGAATATACTCCATTCAAGCTGTCTAACAACCAAGTATGGCTACACGACGGTAAGAATGTAGTAGTAAATAAGAATCAATTGAAGAATGTGAAAGGTCAAGGCGTAGAAATTAAGAAGCCTATGATCAAACCAGAAGAACCAATGCCACCTGCTCCTCCAAAAGAACCTCCTCCGACAGTAATGCCAAAAGGAGCAGAAGGTCCCGAAGGTGAGGGCAGGGATGTTGCAACTGCTTATGAAACCCAAAAAGATATTTGGTTCGGCAAAAAAGATGTGAGAGTATTCTTGTCCACTACTGAAAAAGCACGCTTACAAACAGAGTTACGCACAGCATTGAATAAGCCTGTGTACGATGAGGATGTAAAAAATTACGACAGGGCAATTCAGCTATACATAGATACAAAGAGAAACCCTGAGCATCTTGCCAAATACTATGAAAAACTTTCCTCTGAACAAAAGAAGATTGCGGCTCTTTCGCAAAACTTACCTGCAAATGTCAAAGCTATTGCTGACAAAATAGCAGACAGCTATACAGCTATAGGACTTGAAGCACAGGAAGCCGAGGTTATTAAGAATGTCTTAGATAATTATGTAGGCAGGACTTGGGATTTGACAGATAAGCAAAAAACGCAGTTATTCCGTAAATTTGGCACAACTACTCGTCATGCTAAGGCAAGAGTATTGGAAACCATATTAGAGGGTTGGTCAAAAGGCTATAAGTTGAAAGTAGAAGGTGCTACTAATAATCTTCAAATCCTAAAAGAAGAGATGGTTAAGACTATAGAAGATAAGCGTTTCCTTAAAGCCTTGCAAAAAATAAAAACAGCCGATGGTGAGCCATTATTAACCACGAAGCAACTTGAAGGCTATGTGAGGGTAGAACACCCCAATTTTAAGACATGGAAGTGGGCTGGAAAAGCAGAAGAAGGTAAATTCTATGGCAAAAATGCCTTTATAGACAAGGAAGGCAATCTATATGAACGACGAGAATTGTATGCACCAAAGAAACAAGCAAAAAACCTTAATAACATTTTAGGGGTATCGAAGCTTAAAGGACTTCCTGGTATTAACGAAATTACAAAGGCCAATGCTGTCGTAAAAGCGTGGATACTCCAAAGCTCATTTTTCCACCACCTTGCTTTTTCTAGATCTTATTGGTTTGGCACAAATCATAAGAGATGGAACGAGATGAGTATCAGACAAGCATATCGCCAGGGCATAAAGTCTATTGAGGAAGAGAGCCCTATCATCTTGTTGGGCATCAAGAATGGCCTGACACTTGGATTAAAGCAGGATTGGAATGAAGAGATATTAAGAGAAGAGGGCTTTATCAGCAGAATACTTGATAAGACAAAAGCAACAAAGGCTGTAAAAGATAAGATTATGGGACTAAGGCAGGCGCAGGCAGATTTTCTCTTTGGTAAATTTGGAGCTGGACTCAAAGCTAAGGCATTCACAATTGAATATCGCAATATGACTAAAAAACATCCTGATAAGTCCCCTGATGAAATAGCAAAAATGGTAGCTAATCTAATAAATGATGACTTTGGAGGTCTGCACTTGCAACGGATTGGTCGAAACCCTACTATCCAGCATATATTCAGGTTATTCGCACTGGCACCTGATTGGACAGAAAGCAATGTTCGTACAATGCTCAAAGCGGTAAAAAGTGGTGGGAAGTCTGAGACAGAATTCTATCGCAAATTCTGGGCGGGGATACTTACAAAAGGAGCTATACTTACAGTTTTGGGCAACGCCCTGACTGCTGGATTAGGTGAAGACGATAAAGATGCTAAAGGTGCATGGCAACGGATGTTACGCAATTATAAAACAGCTTGGAGAGAAGGGCATATGCGCTGGATGGACATCGATATTACAGCCATTTACAAAATGTTGGGAGGTAAAAAAGATAACCGTAAATATTTTTCTGTATTAGGGCATTTTAAGGATCCTGTCAAGTTTATAACCCATCCCATCCGATCACTTCAGCACAAGGGAAGCGTTATTTATAGATTTTTTCACGAAGCATTGTCAGGGGTAGATTGGGCAGGTAGAAGATTTACAACAACCGCAGAATTATTAGGACTTGACGAGAAGGGCAAGAAAAAAGGCAAGGCTGTTACTTGGGATTTTAAAGGAAGAGGTCCAATTAGCTATGAACAGATACCTTCTTTTCTTTTGTCTCAGGTCAAAGGAATGCAACCTATACAAATACAGAATCTATTGAGTTGGACAGCAGGGGAAATGGAAGGATTTGATGCTTTGCTAAAGTCGGCTGGGTTAAGAGTTTCTACTGCTTATAGAGAAGATAAGGGTAAAAAAAGAGGTTTGAGTGCACGATATGATAAAAAAAGCAAAAAGAAACCAGTGGGATTAGGTGCTCGTTATCACTGAGAATAGCGTGCTTTTAGCCCCACAAGATTAGGCTTAAATATCTCTGGCCAACACCATTTAAGTGTTATGAATACTAAGCATATTATTGCGATGATTAGTATTATTTTGTAGAAGAGATTTTTTTTCATTGTTCTTTCTCACTCGTCAATATAGCCGATAGTATATCCATGCGGATCGACTATGCGTTTTTTGTTAGGGTCAATGACTCCGCCAGTTTCGTAGAATTGGTATATTTTTCCAGAATTATCGGATTGTTCCGATTGAGATTGTTGTTGCTTTAACATTTTTTCTTGATTAGCTAGGGATTGCCTTTGGTATTCCATGGTCTGGAATGTATTAAGCGCTTGCAATGTTTGCATTGCTCGATTCTGCATGTATTGGCACCTTTGGATATATTCGTCTTTTGTAATGAGGCCTAGGGCATAATAATCTTCAAGCTCGCGATATATATTGGTGTTGCAAGATTTTTTAACTAGTTTTTCATCTTTAAGATAAAGCCAACAAATCTTGTCTTGCAATTTGCCCCAATTGAATGATTTATAAGTAAGGCGAGTAATGTTAGGTGATATTTCAGTTTGATCAGCAGCTGTTCCAAGTTGATCTGTGATTTCTTGCAATGTAGAGCCATTAGGTAAAGACAGCAGATTGCGATGCATATTAGAGGCAGTTGTAGCGCAACCACTAATAAGTAAGGTAAAGATAATGATAGAAAGTAACTTTTTTATCACTTTGTCTCCAATGGATAGATTTTGATAGGTGAATGGCATTATACCACAACACAGGAGGTCTGTAAAGCAAAAAATGGAAGAAGCAATAGGATTGGCAATGTTCCTTGGTTTATGTGTTTATACCTTATACGGAGGCTTAGAATGCTAGGAAAAAAGTTTCTTTTTGGGATAGTGTGCTGTATATGCGTTACTATTGTATCCTGTTACCTTAAACTAGATGGCAAGATAGTAGTACGGCTATTTGGTATGGTAACAGGTTTATATATAGCAGGTCAAACGATTGTGGATAGTGTAGGAAAAAAAGGAGGAGAAAATGGCAAAAAAGCTAGTAATATTGGCGATCCTGCTTAGTTTAGCAGTATTGCCTCAATTGGCATGGGCCGATGTTGATGTAGACGCAAGCATTGAAAAGGTAGTGGATTACGTCAAAACAAGGCAATGCCAGGCAGGTGTGTTTTATGAATTTAAGGATCAGGAAACTATGGCTATTGGTGGGGCAACACTGATAAATGATGTTCTCATCGAAAGTTTAGACCTATCCTTAAATACAGATTTTGACAAGGCTCTATTATTAGGTGCAGACTACAGCTTTGGCAAGAAAGAAGGATTAAGACCGTTTGTCCAACTTGGTGCTGGACTCGATAGAATTGAAAATGAGAAAGAGTGGGGACAATTCAAAATAGGTGGCGCGATAGGATTGAAATATGAATTCAAGTAATGCGAGTCCTGTTAAAGCGGCCGTAAAGCACAGTCTATTACGTACAGCATCAGTCGTTTGCACTTTATTGGTTATAGGTGGTCTTTGTTGGTTTGTATATGTAGGCATGATTAAGCCACATACTAACCCTACGGCTACGCAAAAGGCTGAAAGCATAATAAATCAAACCTATAACTATCCTGAACACAAAGGTTTTATTAACCTAGATTTATTGTGGGGATGGGTAAAAGTAGGTTTAGGGCCACCAAAAAAGGCGAAAAAATGACAAGAATAGCTATGCTTTTAGGATTTTCTGCATTAGCTGCCATTCTATATAGGTGGGGTGGCACTAATAAAGGCACAAAATGGCGTGATTTTGGTGTTCCCATAGCAATGCTTATTGCAATGTACTATATGGAGCTATGGCATTGGAGTCTACCTATATGTGCCTTGCTATTGTTTGGCTCTTTGACTACCTATAATAAGTGGGTAGGCAAGCTCTTGGGACTAGGTACAGAGGACGTATTCTGGCCATCCTGGGCTATGACAGGGCTTCTGTATGGGGTCAGTATGCTACCATATGCCTATTTTACAGGGCTTTGGTTGGGATTTGGGCTAAGATGTCTCACATTGGCTGCATTTACCTGTGCGTGGTCTGAGAGCGTTTCATTAGACTGGGTTGAGGAAGGTGGCAGAGGAGCAGGTATAATATTCACTCTTCCTTTGATGATTATATAGCTATACCGGCTTACAATAGGCCTCAGATTTAATGAGGGGCAAACCTAAAACGGAGATGATCTGCAATCCTGTTTCCCTGCTTATGCATTATTCAGGCTCTGCAGATCCCGGATAGCTATTAAAGAGGGGTCTTTTTTTGGAGAACGGGATCCCTCTTTTTTGCTTGACAGAGGGGAAGGAAAAGTGCTAAAATCAGCCAGTTATGGAAGAAGGCATTGTTCCTCCCCAACAAGCAAAGGCAGTAAAAGGTGAGTTATTTTCTGTTCTTTGTCCCTATCTGAATATACCTGTTTTTTTACATAAGCATATTTGGTATGACAAGATATTGGTAGGCCACACTGAAATGAGAGGCAAGTATTTATTGGTTAAAGAAATCGCTTCTTCGCCCACTGATCCTAATACTGTGGTATACCGGAGCTTATACAACCCTATAAAAATGGCGGTTTTTCGAAAATCTGCGCATTTATGGCCTCGGTATCAATATGTAAGGGTGGGAATAGACATAATTGATGATGGCAAGCAAGGCAAGATAATAACTGCCTACGGAACTAATACCCCACCAGATTTAAGAGCTATGGAGGAAATAAGATGAGTGCAAGCGATATAAGCATAAATAGAGACCTGGAAAACGATGTCCTGTATGTTATAAGGAAGGATGCCGACAGGGAAACTACTATAAATATTTGCGCAGATGCGGATGTGCTAATACGGTTAGATAGAACTACGCGCGAATTAGTTGGCCTCACGATAGAAGATTTTAGCCAAGTCTTTCCAAAAGTGCGCGATTGGGACGAATGGGCACTGATGGAGTATTTTGATGACTTTATAGAGCTGTGGAATACTTCTCAAGCAGCAATAAGCAGAGTTCCGTAGCCTTATATATAAAGGAATATAGTATATAGCCTGGCAATCAAGGCAAGTCTTACACGATGATGTGTTGAAGGCTTGCTATTTTTTTATAAAAAAGTTCTTGACAAAATATGTTTACAATGGTAAACTATTGTAAACAGAAGGGAGGGGAGATGTCTAGGGTAAAGAAGTATGGTAAGCCACACGCATCAAGGTTTTTAATACCTATTGAGAAGAAACTGCAAAAGTTTTGTATTGACACCGAAATCAATGAGTCAGATGTTATACAAGCTGGAGTAGAGTGCATTTTAACGCACAAAACCTGTAAGGCCAAGAGAGCAATTTTGGCCAAATATATGGACTAACAAGCCTGGCGAAAGGTGGTGCAATATGTATTCACGCTACGACAATTTGGACAGTAGCAAAATAGCCTTAATCCAGGTAAGAACATCAGAGAGGTTTAAAAGGCGCTTCAAAAGGGCCTGTGAGTTGGAAGAAATTGATATGTCGGAGCTTGTAAGGGCATTTTGTAGGGCTTGGTTAGATTCAGAGCAATATGACCCAAATCCAGCACCTATGTTTAATAGGTTTGATTGGGCCTTTGAGAGGGTTCATAATTGGTTCAGGGGGAAGGGTCTTTATAGAAGGCTCAACAAATTTTCTCAAAATTAGTGCTTGACAAGATTTTTGGAAAGGTGTATATTAAAAGTAGTTCATTGAAAGGTGGAGTGGAAGCCCCATAATGACGCAAGGCATTATATCAATGTGGCTTGTTTTTTTAAAGGATAGCAATGTCCTATAATATATCAGCGGTTAGCCTGACAATGTAATATCAGGTTTACCGACGGAAAGCCGAATTGATGTAATGTGAATGTCGTTACATTAGTTCGGCTTTTTTCTTTACCTTTCATATACAAACGTAATGAAAATTGTGTAATGACATTACGAACATAGGAGTTGAAGCATATGATGCCAGCAAGCGACTTAAAAAAAGAAAATAAAACCAAGGGATTTTTTATGTCTACATACCCCCAGTCGAATACCCTTGGTGTTCTTGCCTCCCCGACATCGGTGAGGTCGCTTGCTGGCGCTGGGGGTTCCTCTTTTAATAGTGTTCCCCGAAAAGGCAAACGGGGCGGCTCAAAACTTGACTGTCGGGAAGGGGATGCGAGCAAGAGCATAGCCTTAGTCGCCCCACCTAATCTTGCCTGGCGCAATTTCGTAACTATTTTTCTATTGATTGGCCTTGCGCTTTATGTTGGTCAGAATAAAAAACTCAGGAGGAAAGTAAAATGAAGGAACGTATATCAACAGAAGAGCAGATGGAGCAAAAATTGATCAAGGAGTTTTCCGATAAGATAGCTGTGGCCTGTATTGAGTGTTCCCCAAACATTGTTTTTGCAAGGGAACGGATGGTTGCAGTTGCTAAGGGAATCCTAAAAAAACTGAAAAGGGGGTGAAGTATATGGCGAAAAAGCTGCGTGAGTTAAGGGGCAAGGAAAAACGGTGTGCGAGCATAACACCTTGTAAGCGACCTTTGCCAGGAATGTGATAGGAATTGTGTGTTACGCGCTATACAGGAGACGGGCGATGTGCAGATGTTGTTATTGTAACGAAAAAACTGACAATAAAGATGGTATTTGCGATAAGCACAGGGAGTTTTTAGGGCTGAGCAAGGATACAAGAGTTGAGGATCATATCAACCAGGAAGTTGCAGCTATAAAGGAAAGCGAAGAATGAGGAGGCGATTGTTATGCCTTTAAAATATTTCATTTGTCCGGATGGGCAAAAAATTGAAACGAAGAGTTGTTTATCGGAAGGTGGATGCCGAATGGGTAACCGTTGTTCAACCCGTTCATATTTACAGCTAGTATCAAAGGATCGACCTTGGACTGGCAAACCTTCAACAACGCAGTTAATCTCAGGCACAATGCAGGCTTTTCTAAAAATCACCAATGATTACGCCATTTCACCGGATAGTAGAGCCTTTATGGTTCACGGAACCAAGGCTCATTCAAATCTTGAAGGTGCTGATGATGAGTATTCTCTACTAGAAGAAAGGTTTGAAGGGGACGAAACCCCTGAGACTGGCATATCTGATGTGTTTGAGGTTGAAAACGGCAAGTCTATCTTAGCTGATTACAAGACTTCCGGTAGCTATAAGATAGCCAAGGCCCTTGGTTTTTACGTAGACGATGAGGAAACTGGCGAGGTCTTTAAAAGTGGGCCACGAAAAGGCCTGCCTAAAACTCGAAAGGTTCTCAAGAGAGACGATTCTAAAATGGATCGCTTAGATTGGGAGTTGCAACTTAATAAGTACAGGATAGAACTCGAGAAACGTGGGTTACCGGTTGACGAAATGCGCATTCAGTGTATCGCTAGGGATGGCAATACATATATTGCGCGAAGCAGGGGTGTATTCCGAAATGTCTATTACTTTCGGATTAACAAAATTGCTGACGAGTATGTGCTTGATTACTTCAAGAAAAAAAGGGAAGCACTGCTCAAAGCCTTAAAAATGGGTGAATGTAGTGAGGTATGCAATGCACAGGAAAATTGGGAAGGTCTGAAGTGCGCACATTACTGCGAAGTAGCTGAGTTTTGCCCATTAGGAAAGTATCTTAAAAAGGAGAAGGAGGTTGAAGACATGGCTATTAAAAATTTGAGCGATGTAAGAAGGTTGCCAAGATTGGGAAAAATCCGCCTTGGTATAAAGAAGTCGAAGAATGGTGTGGAGTATCCAGCAGAGGTGGATTATTTTATCTTGGCTCCACAAACTTCATCAGAACTTGAGAACCAAAAGTTGATAGATGAATTTCACAAGCTCTATGGAGAAAAACCAAAGTCTATTAAGATTATGTTGCCTGTAGGCAATCTTGATACCGCATTCCCTCAGTTTTACAAACGATATGGAAAAACAACGCTATTGCAATGCAAGGGAGATGGTGTTGAGGCAACTTGTTCATCTGAAGAATTTGCTGAAGGGTTAGAAGTGCTACGCAAGAACGATTTAGGACTGCCTGTTGTAAAGTGTTTGGGTAAAGAGTGTTCTTATCACAAAAGCAGGAAGTGCTCTGTGTCGGCTACATTGCAGTTATTGTTGCCAGATCTGCCTGGTGCAGGGGTATGGCAGCTTACAACAGGATCTTTTAACTCAATAGTCAATATCAATTCTTGCTTAGAATATGTCCGTGCAGTTGCAGGGCGTTTTCACATGATACCCTTGACACTTGAACGTAGGGAACAGGAAATCCAATATGAAGGTAGAAAAGGAAAGCATCACACCTTGCATATTAACATGGACATAAGATTAACTGAATTACAAAAATATGGGCAGATAGACTCTACTAAGATACTTCTTGAATTGCCTGATCTAGCCGAGGAAAAAGAAGATATTATCTTTGAGCGAACACCGGAAGAACCGGTTGATGCAGAGATAACTGAAGAAAAAACTGCTGCGCTTGTGGATATTAAAAGGATAAAGCAGTTGTTGGAAATTGCTGAGGCCGGTGGAATAGACGGCTCTACTATTCATGAAGTGTGTATGGAAGCCTTTGGTGGAAAAGAACCAAAGGATCTTACCGAAGCAGAGTTTGATCAGCTAAAAACTCTCATTGATAAGGAAATCCAAAACAGGCAACCTGCGAAAACGCAAGCTGGGACAGTTGTATATGTTTGCCAGGCTCCAGGATGCAAAAGGACGATTATAAAGGGTGCTACATTTTGCCCACAACATGAGAAAAAATAATGAAGCGCAAAAGCGACTTCAAAAAAAGTTACAGACGCAAGTGCCTTAGGTGTAGCAATTGTGGACAGACACAATTCATTTATCGGAGAACATGTCGCAACAAGCCCAAGGGCCACAAAAAACATCTGTGGTGCATTAAATGTCAAGAAAGAACAATACATTACGAACAATAAGGGGAGGGTGCAAAAAATGAACTCTTATACTCGTATCTATGAAGTGCTAAAGGACTTGCAATGGCATAGTGCAGCAGAAATATTTAGATCTTGGTCGTCAGACAGCAGGAGAATGAGGGAAGGCCACACAAAGGGTTGGTGGGACTATGATACTAAGACCACAAGGAAAGATGGACAGGTTAAGCAAGTATTTTATCGGCTTACTAGCGTTTATCCTGCTTGGTATGAATACATGGAAAGCCGAAGAAGAAGATTAGAACCTAACGGACAAATTGTTTTTGTATGAGGTGGAATTATGGCAAAACGACGAATGATTTCTCCTGAAACATGGGAAGACGAGCATTTTGGATCTTTAAGCGATAAAGCAAAAATATTATTTATAGCTTGTATATCAAATGCTGATGATGATGGCCGATTAAGCGGTAATCCTGCAAATTTAAGAGCAATCGCCTTTAGATTTGAAGATATATCCATTAACAAGATAGAAGAGCTTGCAAAAGAGATATCAGATAAGATGGATAATTTCAAACATTATGTCGCAAATGGTTGCAAATACATACAGTTACTAAAATGGAAGGATCACCAAGCGATTAGAGAAGATAGGTATAAACCCTCCAAGTTTCCAGTTTGGCAACCAAAGGACAACCAAAAGACAGCCAAAGGACAACCGACTGACCGCTTAGATAAGGTTAGTATAGATAAGGTTAGTATAGATAAGTCTAAAGACAGCGCTTCTCAGGCTTCGCCTGCCTTATCAGAACAAACCAAAAAGACATTAGATACAGTATATAAAAAAGGATTCAACATATATACCTTGTTGGGCAAATTCAAGAAAGAACGCGGCTACGATCTACCGGAACCAGTCATGATTAAAGTGGGTAATTGCTACATAAATCATAAGGGTACTATAAAAAACCCTTGGGCTTGGTTCCTTGTGTCTGCTAAAGAGGCTTCAAAGGAGTATTTTGCAGAGCAGAGCAAAAAAGAAGGCGCAGAATGGAAGAAGTCTAAATCTGCCCAGGCCATTAAAGATATTATGGTGGGGATAGGCAGTGGATGAAAAAAGTGATTTTTGCCTTAGCTGTGGCCGCCCACTTGATAAAGAACTAAACAAGCGTATGCGCTATGGAGAGGCCCCAGGATATTGCAATAAAAGGTGTCGCAGTAGTCGCGAACACAAGGATAAGCCTAAAAACAGAAAGAAGTACGGTGCGACAGGATATATATATGACTAAAATAGCAAAGGTATTTGCCACAAAAACTAAAATGTGCCCTGACGATAAAGACTCTTATTTTGACGCTCCAGACTTATTCACTCCTGTCTACGAAGAAGTGCATATCTCTGTTACTTTTACTTGGGCCATGCAAAGAGTGCCCTACTTAAAAAGAGAATGGGGCAGAGTGTGCTCAAATATCAAAATCGGTGGCCCGGCCCTTGGTGATCCCGGTGGCGATTTTATTAGCGGTAAATATCTTAAAGAGGGCGTTACCATTACTTCAAGAGGGTGCCCCAACAACTGTTCGTTTTGTTTTGTGCCGAAAAGAGAGGGTAAAATAAGGGAGCTTAAAATTTGCCCAGGTAACGTAATCCAGGACAACAATCTCTTGGCGTGCTCAAAAACTCATATTGATAAAGTGTTTGGAATGCTTAAAAAACAAAAAAAGATAGATTTTTCTGGTGGGTTTGAGGCCAGCCGCGTAACCACTGGGATTGTAGAACAGTTAAGGGGCCTCAATATTTATCAAATATGGCTCGCTTATGATCACCCAAACGCGGAGAAACCACTAAAAGAGGCCACAGAAAAGTTAAGTAAATATTTTTCGCGAGAGAAAATTCGATGCTATGTTCTGATAGGTTACAAAGGAGATACCCTGGAAAAAGCAGAAAATAGATTGGTACGCGCTTGGGAATTAGGGACAAAACCCTTTGCCATGAGATACAGAACGGGGAGTTCTCAATGGGGGGAAACATATTTGCATAATGAGAGGGCTTGGAATTTGTTTCAACGAGAGTGGACGCGCCCTGCTATTATATATTCAAAAATGAAAACCAAGACAAACATACGGTAATACCGTTGCTCTTTGGATTTTCTGGAAACTACTAAAATTAATTTGGCTATTTGAGTAGGTTAGGTAAGTACACGGGGGAGGCCGAGCATCAGGACTCGGGTGTTTGTCTTGAACGAGAGGAGGGGCGATGGTTAAGATAAATATATCTGATAAAGATTTGTTGGGAATACTCGCAAACCATTATCATCTTTCACCGGTAAATGGTTTTGATGTAATGATCGACCTAAACCAAGAAGGAGTAAGTGCAGGCGAACCGCCCATAGTAAAAAAGGGATACATACAATTCAGCACAGATGCATGCATCCCAATGAGATTTGAAATAACGCAGGATATTGAAACCACTTTTGTAGATGGAAGGCGAGTTTACATAGATAAGTGTAAGGCACCGACTAACAAAAAAGGGGGTACAGCATGAAAAAGTGTATTCACGACCAGGTGTGCGAGCACCGGTTCGATGAAGAGGAATGCAGCTTAACAGAGATTTGCAAGTACTACGAATGTAGTACTATCAAGAAAACCACACTGGCGAAAAGCCAGACCGTAGCTACAAGAGATGGTGAGGCTGTGGAGAGTACCATAAGGAGGGCACGAGTTAAGATAGCATTACTCAAAAAGCATGGCAAGCTTACCGACGAACAACTTCGTGCATTGGATGCTTTAGAGGGTAAGCACGTTAAGAAGCTTACTGTGGCAGAGAAGAGTCAGATCATTGACATTGCATATGGGCGAGTTAGGCGAGAGGAGGAGTAGATGAAAAAGTCAGTCGTATTACTAATTTTGGCAATATGCCTTATGGCCACCGGCGCTTGGGCCAACGAGGATAGGATAGCAGAGATTGACAAAGAGATAGCACGCTACACTCAAAGCAGGCAGCAGATACAGTTCCGCGCACAGGGCCAGATAGATTTACTCCAAAACTTCATCCGTGCTTTACAACGAGAAAAAGCCGTATTGCTTGCTGAGAAGGCGGAGGCGGAAAAGGAAGAGAAGGAGTAGTTATGAAAAAATGCTCAAAATGTAAAAATCCAATGACTACTAACATAGACGATAGGTTGAGAGAGATATTGGATAAACTGTATGGAGAAGCAGAAAGCGGTGTTAAAAAGGTTATGCTGAACCAGCCATCAAAATAGACAAAGCCCTGCAAGCCATCAAGAAAGTCTACGAGGATTTAGTGCCGAGTGAGGAAGAGATAAGCAAAGTTATATATGAAAGTCATTTATACAAAGCTTGTGAAGCTGAATATGGAGATTGTGGAATAGATGGAGAAGAATTAGCCAAAGCAATCCGTAAGTTAATGTTGGATAGGATAGGAGGGTAGAGATGATGGATGAGAAAAAAGTTATAAAGCAACTAAATGAGGTAATCAAGATACAAAGGGCAGAAGCTATTAGAGAAAAGAAACAAAAAGGTGCTAATCATTATATGAAAGGAATGGCTAATGGTCTTATCTGTGCTAGGGCAATTATGACTGGCAAAGACCCTAAATATATTGGCTAAATGATAACACCACCTAACACTATTATCAGTTTAGAGGAGAAAGGGTAATATGAAAATACTATATGTTTTAGGAGGACTTGCAGCATTTAATATTTTATGTAGCTTACTAAGGTTAGCCTTTGAAGTTTTTCCGCAAATGATAGAAAAAAAAGCGTGGGAGATAGTTTTTAATTTAATTACAAACACTGCTATTTTAATATGGATAATACTTGTGTTAAAAGGACTGAAATGAGGGGAGGTGATGACTGACAGCTTTACAGAGAGTTTAATTTAACCTAACGAAAAGGAGAACCAAGATGAAAAAGTTAATCGCATTGACAGTAGTAGCAATTATGATGTTTTCAGTAGTAGCACCAGCATTTGCCAGCAAGGAAAGTGAGATTTATACCGTAACGGTTTGGGATTATATGCACTATGGCGATAAGTACGCAAACAAAGCAAACACCGCGATAGCATACCCAACAGCAGAGCGTCATTTTATAGGATTTTTAAGGCGCACCGTTGCAATCGCATACTCGCTTATCGCAATGAATTGGTACAGGCGTGCGCAGATGAGTATTGATAGAAACACGCTTATTTATGAGGAAAAAAACAAATGACAATGAAAATAATTGATAGTGCTATGGTACTGTTGATAGGTGCGTTTATTTTTCTTTGTATTGTAGGTATGATAGAGAGAGATATGCGCGTAGGCTGTGCCTCTTGGTATTCAGAGGCAGAATATCCAGAAGGTATTATGGCTAATGGAGAGGAGTTGGACGATGACAAACTTACCTGTGCGTCGTGGGATTATGATTTTGAAACACAAGTGCGGGTTACAAACGAAGCTAATGGTAAGTCAGTCCTTGTTAGAGTTACAGACCGTGGCCCGAGCAAAAGGCTTTACCGGATGGGCAGGATTATTGACTTGTCCAAAAGGGCATTTAGTGAAATTGCTCCACTTGAACAAGGTCTTGTTGAGGTACGCGTGAAATGCGTAAACGGTTCATAAAACGAAATAAGTATAATGCAAAAAGTTGTAAGTGTAATCAGGGACATCTACACGACAGTCGTGGTGAAGCAGGATATTGTAATCAGCTTGCATTATTGAAAAAAGCCGGTGAGATATTAGACTATTCAATTCAGCGTACATTTCATTTAGAGGTGAACGGCAAAACAGTTTGTCAGCATAGGGTAGATTTCTGGGTAGAAGGCCCAGGCGGTAACTTTGAGGTTCACGAATTTAAGGGCTTTGCTACAAGAGAGTGGAATTTGAAGCGCAAACTATTTGAGGCGCTATATCCAGACATACCGTATTATGTAGTTAAAGGTTAAGGAGAACACTAATGGGTAAAAGGAAGAAAAGTTTGGTAGGGTGGATAGAGCAAGAAGATTTAGACAGATTTAAATGGTATCCAAGGGAAATCTCTTTAATGCAAAGATTTTATAGATTTAAGACAGAGCATAATTTTTATAAACCAGTCAAAGTTAAACTCACAATAGAGGAGATAGACTAATGGGTAAAGGAGTGAGGAAGAAGAACTGGAAAGATAAGACTTGCGAAGAATGTATTTTTATGGCAGATAAAGAATGCAGGCGTTATCCACAATTTAAGAATGTTTGGGTAAGTAAATTACTAACCTTTGAAAAACCAAGACCGTCAGTTTGGAAATGGTATTTTTTGCCTGCTTGTGCCGAATACAACCCAACTCCCCACACAACAGAAAAAGAATAGGAGGAAGTGAGTGAAAGTACTAAATCTTTATGCAGGTATTGGTGGTAACCGTAAACTATGGGAAGATGTTGAGGTTACTGCTGTGGAGAACAACCCAAAGATAGCCAAGATATACCAAGACTTCTTTCCTTATGATAAGGTTATAGTATGTGATGCCCATCAATACCTATTAGACAATTATAAAGAGTTTGACTTCATTTGGAGTAGTCCACCATGCCCAACACACTCCGGAGTTAATTTTTTTCTTAATGCTCAAGGTTGTATACGCTACCCAGATATGGGATTATGGCAAGAGATTATATTCTTAAAATACTTCTGTAAAACAAAATGGGTGGTGGAAAATGTTAAAAGCTATTATGAACCATTTATAAGATGCTTTCTTATAGATAGACATTATTTCTGGAGTAACTTTTTTATAGGAAAATGGCACAATACAAAGAAAAAAGGATTTAACATCACTTTACTCAATACAAGAGCTTCTACCCGCAGAGAGCAAGAAGTTATATTAAAGGATTTACAAGCATATCATGAATTTGATTTAGCACCCTACAAAATTTCTGATAAAAGAAGATTATTAGCGAATTGCGTTAAATCTGAACTCGGCTTACACATCCTAAACGAAAGTAAAAGGGATATACAACCAGAGTTGTTTAGACAACTCCCAACTAAACCAAAGAAAGAGAGGGAATAAATGAAACATACGCCAGGACCGTGGGAAGCAAGGCATTGTTCAGATGGCTATGGAGTTTTTTCTGACAGGGTAATGGTGGCTCGGATTGACAACACTGTGGGAGAATTCAATCAAGAAATGGTAAACGCCAACCTCATAGCCTCTGCACCTGAATTGTTGGAGGCGTTGAAAAATCTTGTTGAGCTTACGCAAGAAGTGGGAACTAATATTCACAACTATAAAGGTGCGATAGATATTGCCAAACAAGCCATAGCAAAGGCAGAAGGTAATTAGGGGAAACCCCTTGTTTGGGCGAGATTTGGAGGAGGATATGAAATTAGAAAATCAGGTATGCTCATTAGAACTGGCAAAGAAGCTGAAAGAGTTAGGTGTTAAGCAAGAGAGTTTGTGGTGGTGGATGATATGCCCAGATAAAACATATCAAATTTCCAATGCTAAGAGTCTTGGTCATAAATATTGGCTTGAGCAACACGGAGAAAAATGGAAAGATTTTCCAGAAGAGAAAATTTCTTACTCCGCCTTCACCGTAGCAGAGTTAGGGGAGATGTTGCCTAAAGAATACATCAGCGCAAATACAAGTCAGGGCTGGGCAATATTACTTTTAGAAAAAGTAAGGAAGTTCCAGGAATTAGTTGTTTTGCAAATCGCCGACACAGAGGCAAATGCCAGAGCCAAAATGCTTATCTATTTACTTGAGAATAAATTGATGGAGGTTAATAATGGGTAAAGGAGGTATCATGAAAAAATGGATTTGGTGGGTAATAGCATTTATAGTCTGCGCCCTTATTGGATGGGTACTTGAGGTTCATGCCGAAGAAGATTTTGCGTCCAAGCTAAAGGACATAAGGCAGTATTGCAAGGAGAAGGGCATCAAGATAGACTTCAGCTTGATGACAGAAGAAGAAAGATTGAGAAATAAAGAACTTGAGATGCGCATTAAAAGCCTGCAAGCTAATATTGAAAGCTCGAAAAGGGAAACTATAAACATTAAGAGTGCGCTTAGAGATGAGGCGCGGTTGTTTAAGCTGAGCCCCGAAGATGCCGACCTTTGCATAGCGATATACTTAGCCAATGTGGCTGCGTCTGCGCCTGATGTGAAAACAAGGTTTCCGATGGGTGGTGAACCACTTGCGTTTGTATCGCATTTTCGTATGATACGGTGGATGTATGATACCAAGAAGTCGATCATAGAGGGGAAAGGATCAGGTCTGCCCATTAAAAAAATCCCAACATCTGAATACAAAGAATTTGTTGATTATTATTTTGCTTTTGTAGAAAGAAGATGGATCAATTATCCCGAGTTTATAAAAGAAATTTACCCGGCTTTTATGCCAAAGGAGGATGAATGAGCTTAAAAGCTGTACGCGATATGGTTATAGTTAAGGTGGTATACGCAGAGAAGTCGAAAACAATCGTGATCCCTGATGGTGTCAAGCAGTACAGAGGAGAGTTTAGAGGTAAGGTAATATCGGTAGGCCCAGAGTGTCCGCATAAGCTACAGAAGGGGGATATGGTAACATTTCGCAGGCATGAAGGATTTAAAATCGATAGTAGGGGTGAGCAATATTTAGCATTAAGGCCAAAGTGGTTAGATGCGAAGGAGGGAAGATGAACATTTTTGGAATACTTTTGGAAGTACTCTCGGACATATCCAAGGTAGCTATTGGATGTTTTATTGCATTGTTTTGTTGGTATTTGTTGATGGGAGATTGAAAAGGGGGAGAGATGAATTCAAAATCACATAAACATAAACTGTGTAAATTGCCACATCCATTGGATGGCAGAGCGATACCAATTTGCGACAAGCCTACGACCATTTTAGATCCAAAAGACAATATTTGCATTAGGATCGCCGAAAAGTTTTTAGACAAATTCGAAAAACTAGACGAAAGGGAGCGAGATGTTTATGGTGATTTACTCATATACTTGGTAAAACCGGTAATTTTTAATGACAAAGGTGTGCCTAAATGAAAATCCTACCTCTTCCAGGCAAGCTATTATTGAAGTTGTCTTCTGACCACGAAGTCAGTGCTGGTGGCATAATCTTGGCCAAGTCAATAAAGAAAATGCCCCCTGAAAAGGGTGTGGCTATAGCGATAGGTCCTCCCGGGTATGATGAAAAGCACAAGCAGAGGGCGCAGGCAGTAGCAAAAGTAGGCGATACAGTGTATTTCAAAAAAGGCTTTGGGGTCAAATGGTATGTGCCAGGGCAACCAAAGAGAATGTTTTTGGACGAAAAAGACGTGATAGGGGTAGAAGATGAAAATACCGAATAAGTTAAAAGTGGGAGGACATACATACAAGGTTATTAAGAACCATAAGTTTACGGAAAACACAAAATTGTGGGGTCAAACAGATAATGAAGTTCTTGAGATACGATTAGATTCTAGGATAGCAAAATCACCAAAAGCACCAGAGATTTTTATACATGAGATGCTGCATTGCATTGATCATATTTACAATGGATCTAAACTTGAAGAAGATGCCGTTGAGCGTCTTTCTGAAGGTCTTTACCAGGTCTTAAAAGACAATGGAATGTTAAAATAGGGGGTGTGCATGCAACTGTATAGGGCAATATGTTTGATTGTGATAGCAGTAGTGCTTTTAGGGCTTTTTGCCTTTTTCTTCATTAGGGGTTTGTATATAGGCTCAGGCTATTCTTCAATGCAGCAGTTCATTGATGATGTAAGGGCATGGCCGCCATTTAAATCCTTGGTATTCGTACATTGTATGGGTATCATAGAGGGGGCGATAGGTATATTACTTTTACAGGCATTTGATAACTAAAAGGAGGCATAATGCCGTGTTCAGACTCTTACTGTTGCCTGATAAGGTATGATCCTGAATGGAAGCGTTGGTTTGCTAGGTGTAAGCATAGTATGTTCAAGAGTTTTATGTATTCAAACACACAGCGCAAGGAATTGTTACGCTATGTAGATAGGATATACGCTGGTTGCACTAAAATTGAAGGGCCGGAGGAGGAGATATGAAACTACAAGACCAAGTATGCTCATTAGAGTTGGCAAAGAAACTTAAAAAGTTAGGTGTTAAGCAAGAAAGCATTTTTTATTGGTGTAAATTTTTGAAACCTACTTCTACTGCTTGGGATATAAGAGGTAATAAGTGGAAAGACGATTGTATTAGTTCGCAAAGACAACTTCAATATATTTCCGCCTTCACCGTAGCAGAGTTAGGGGAGATGTTGCCTAGGGGTTATAGGACAATAAGAAAAAGCAAAAGATCTGATACAGATTATGTTTGGTCAACTTTTGATACAACAGGAATGGGTGTAATGGAAACAATATCAACTATTGAAGCCAATGCTAGAGCTAAGATGCTTATTTACTTAATAGAGAATAAACTGATAAGGGTAAAAGCGTAAATTACGCCCTCTACCCCTTGACAAACCGAAATTTTAGGATATATTTGATAGTGTAATGAATAATTATTTGATAAATCTAAAGCGGTCTGGTCAGATAGCAGTCGGTTCCACCCCTGTGCTATTTGGTCGGGCCGTTTTTTATTTAAGGGGTTGATTTAATATGGCAGATCCAAAATATGTTATTCCCACGCTTACCCCAGAAGAAATTCAGACGCTTCAAGTAGATGCAGCTTTAAGAATTATCGCACAGAACGGCACGCTTTTGGTGCAAATCAACCAGGAAATATCTCAAGCAATTGTAGCTAAGTGTAAAGCTGACTCGCATTTACAACAATTAAAGAACGACAAGACTACGGTTGTTGAACTTAATCGTAGCTTAAAAGTGATGGTAGAAAATGGCTAAAGTTGGAAGACCTTCAAAAATAGATACTATTGATCTCAAGCAGGTTGAGCGCATAGCTGGAATGGGTTTTGTTGATACAGAAATCGCTCACATTTTAGGTATAAGTGTAGCTACATTAAACACTTACAAAGATAAGCCTGAATTTTTAGAGGCCTTAAAAAAAGGCAAGGCTGTAACAGATGAAAAAGTGGCTAATGCCTTGCTTCAAAATGCTTTAGGTGGATTTAAGCTAAGCTCAAAAAAGACATTTGATCGTCATGGCAAAAAGAAAGAGGTTTACGAGACATTTGCTAAACCTGATGTAACCGCTCAGATATTTTGGCTTAAAAACAGACGTCCTGATTTATGGAAAGATAAGCATGAGATTGATCACGGACTAGCCGATCCAATATTAGAAAAATATAAGGAATTATCTAGTGCCGACCTTATTAAAGCAGCAAGAGCAGCAGGCAAGGCGCTTCTTGGAACTCCAGGAAGTGATAGCCAAGCGAAAGAAGATAAACCCGCTTGAATTCTTTAACCACTTGCCTTTGCAAAAGTTATTTCATAACGCAGCGGGAACAGTAAAGGGCATATTTGGCGGGAATAGATCAGGCAAGACAGAAGAAGGTGCTGAATATGTCCTGGATAAAGGACTTAAAAAGAAGCTACGAATTTGGTGTGTAGCTGAAACATTCGCAGACAGTGTTAGCATTCAACAGCGCAAAGTATGGGAACTTGTGCCAAAAGATCAAATCAAGTACGGCTACTATGACGAAATCAACGGATTCAGAAATAGAAAGCTAGTCTTAAAGAACGGGACATTATATATATTCAAGTCTTACGATCAAGGGCGAGAGGCTTTTCAGGGCGACGATATAGATATAATATGGAATGATGAAGAGCCACCATACGATATCTACCGCGAACAACGGATGCGCTTGATTGATAGAAACGGCGAAATGATCATTACTATGACTAGCATCAATGGGGTTACAGATTTGGTTCACGAGATCTTTGAAAATCACACAGTTATCAAAAGCGAATATGCACCCTTGGCCGATAAAGAGTTGCCACGCATAGTTGAGAAGAATGGGATGCAATTCTTCCTATTTTGGACTACTGAAAATCCATACATAGATCAGTCCAGGACACAGAAAGAGGCATCGTTGATGACTTCTCAAGAGATAATGTCTCGTATTTATGGCGTGCCGATTAACCTGGCTGGCAAGATTTATATGAAGTTCAGCACGAATGTGCACGTTATCCCATTTGAGCATGTGCCATTAAGTGAGTGCTGTATATATTTCATACTTGATCCGCATGATAGAAAGCCCTGGGCAATGTGCTGGATGGCTATTCATAAGACCGGAACATGTTACATCTTTGATGAATACCCTAATCAGAACTTCAATGAAATGCTGTTTGATGACAAGACCTACGATGAATATGTAGGCATTATCAATGAGAAAGAGGCGAATTTAGCTGAAATCGGCGCTAGAAACACTTATCGTAGAATTATCGACCCTAACTATGGGAACAAGACAGAACGACTAGCAGAGCGTCAGGGCGGGCAGTCAAAAACTACTCCAAAGAACGAGCTAAAGAAAAGAGGACTGAAATTCGTAGATGGCATAGATACAATTGAAGCAGGCCACCTCAAAGTAAGGGAATACATACATTATGAAATTAAAGATGACGAGATTGTGGTTCAGCCGAACCTGTTTATCACAGAGAACTGCGAGAATACGATCCGCCATATGTCTCGCTACAGCAGAAAAGACATCTTGGCCACAGATGGCGATGTCAAGGATAATGTGAAGCCAATGGATAAATACAAAGATTTTTGCGATTTAGTCAGGTATGGCTTAATGTCTAATCCAAAATATGCAGAAGGTGGCAAGGTATTTACGCCACAACCAAGGAAAGTGTATTGATGAGTGCTAAATCACGTAGCAACTATAAGATAGGTATGTGCCTGAAGGATTGTGCCAATAAGGGTGCAATGTGCAATAAGTGTATCAGGTTTAGTCAGTACAAGCAAAGGGAGAAGGAGTAATGCCATGCAAGAGGAAAAGACACAGGACAGCGCAGCGCAGACAGACCAAAAAAAGACGCCAGAGCAAATCAGGGAAGAGAGGCTAAAACGCTATACCGATAATCCCGATAATTTCATAGAGATTACAGAAATAATTGCGGCTGTGAAATGGGGAAAAGGCATTGAAGGAAATTCTGAGAGGCAATTCTTCATAGGTGAACTTCCTGCCACTGAGCTACATATAGCCTTAGGCATAATACGCAGAGAAATAGACAAGCGTATAACTATGATGGAGATAGCTACTGCACGGAAAAAGGGACGCATACACATCCCAGGAAAGGGCGGTGGCAACGGTAAGGGTGGAGGGATGTTTGGCAAGTTTAAGGGTAGGCGATGACAGACTACCGCTGTAAGTTTTGCCATAAGTTGTTATTTAAGTATGAGCATGCTGATTTTTCAGATTTCACGGTAGAGATAGAATGTCCTAAGTGTAAAACACTGAATCGATTGGAAACATAGAACGCCTATAGAGCGTCAATTACTAAATTAGCAGGTTTTAGTAATTCATTAGTAGATAGAGGCACTAGATGCCCAGATTGACCTAATAAGTCATCTGGGTTTTTTTATTATGCATACGGCAAGAACAAAATCGCAAAAAAAGTATAAGAGGAGAGAAATGGGCAAGAAAGAGATAAAGAGGTTCAAGCCATTCAAGAAGGCACATGTTTATGATAGCAGAGAAGAAGCTAGAAAGGATATTGTTGGTCCAGAAGAGGCTAAAGACAAATTGGCTGACACTAGAATGAAAGCGCAAGAGCTAGGGAGAAAAATACATGAGCAAGCTAAATCCACTCAATAGGTCAGAGCGTCATATCAAGCGTGTTGAGCCCGAACTTGAGACAGATACATTTGGGCCAGATGAACAGAAGAAGATCGTCGAAATGGTAATGCAAGATGCTAAATCCAATCAAAAGGTTATGGATGACGCATTAGAAAAAGCTAAGCTAGATCTTCAACATTACGAGAACGAAAAGCCATCTGTATTAGAGAATTTAGATAAAAAAGGATGGCAGTCAGATAAGAATTTGGGGTTGTGTCCCGCTGTTTGTGATACCTACCAAGCTACATTACTTTCTACCTGTTATAATCCTGATACTATACATTACAAAGCGACTGAGCAAAATGATGTAGATAATAAAGACAATCTTCAGAAGTTTACTAAGTGGGCGATTGGTCCTAATGAAGGCAATATTGAACCTGAGGTTGACGACTATATTCATAACCGCATTACATTTGGGTTCTCAATATTCCATATCTGGTGGAAAGTTTGGTATGACTGGGTTGATAAGCGCGTGCCTAATAAAACAGGTGGATTTACTATAAAGACCGAAAAGATGCGATTTGAGCGTGGTGTAATGGAAAATATAGCTAATCCATTACAGGACATGCTTTTACCTAAATTCGGCAAGAATGTACAGGATTTAAAACAGTTTGTTCACTTGCGTCGTATGAGTGGATCAGACTTACTTGACTATGGTAAGCGTGGCATATTTGTTAATGTCGATCAGAAGATGGTTGACAAGATAAAAGATGCATGCGTAGAGAAACTTAAAGAAACGCTAACCGATGAAAAGGCCAGCCAACTTGGAATAGCAGATATATCAGATACTGAAGTATCAGCATTTCCGCTTGCACTTAATGCATGGTATGGATGGTATAAAAAAGGTAAGCGCAGAGAGAGATATAGATTTATTGTAGAGCCGGTTACTGAAACGTTCTTGTCAGGCAAGCCATTGCGTAAGATAACACGTTCAGGCAAGTATCCATTTGTGGGAAGCGCATTCATAAGAAGACCTGGATTTATACTAGGCAAGTCCTTACCTCGCTTGATTGCACCTATTGTCAATGCATTCAATAATGTATTCAATCAGAAGTCAGATTTTCAATATGTAGAGAACTGCCCATTCGGATTTCATAATCCTGATGAAGGATACACTTCTCAAGTATATGATCTTGAGCCAGGTGTATCATATCCAGTTGATGGCAAGCCTTCTGAAAGTGTATATTTCCCCAATCTGTCAAGAAGTATGGCTTGGGCAGAACAGGACATACGGATTTTATTTGAGGTGTTAGAAAAACTTACAGGTGCTGCATCGTATTTCTTATCAAGCGAGAGGCAGTCATCTGCTACAGCTACAAGAGATATGCTGGTTACTGAGAGATCTGAGACTAGATTTGGATTATGGGTCAGTAGATTGACGCGAGATATCAATGAAGCAATTACGATGTATATAAATATGTACCAAGATTGGGCGCCTCCTAAGCTAGGTGAACGTGTATTAGGTGAAGACGGCAAGAAGATATTTAAAAACCTGTCAATAGATACGCTTCGTGGCAACTACGATGCTTATATGAACCCCAATCTAATCGCAGGATCAAAGACGTTAGAGAAGCAGGTTAAGCTATGGGGACTTGAAAATCTATCACAGACAGTGTGGGTAGATCCAAGAGTTAATCCTAAAGGCAATTGGAATATCACAGCAGAAGCTGCCAAAGCTATGGGATATGAAGATGTTGAGAGATATCTTGGGCCAGAACCTAAAGCTGAGCCAGGAAGCTCTGATGATATTAAAAATGAGTGGATGCGGTTTATGCAAGGTGAAGAATTTGATCCACCGGAAGGAATATCACCTGCTGTTGTTGAGCATTATGCAGGGCATCTCAAGCAGAAGGAAGAACAATATAGCGATCTTGATGAGGAATATAAGCCTAATTTTGATGCACATTTCTTTAAGACAATGGTCAATTACGCCAGCTTTATTCGTCAGATACAAGCTGAGAGATCAGCAGATGCACTTGCAATGAGGATGGTTCAAGAAAAAGAAGCTGGGATTAAGGAGCCTGATATCCAATGACAAAAGAAAAAGAAAGAGATCAAGATCCGTTGATTGTAGAGCTAGATAATTGGACAAGACTTATAAGTACACCAGAATGGAAACATTTCGTTGTATTGATGAAGAAACGCAAAGAATGGTTGCAACGGCAGGTCAACGTTTGCCTTAAACAGCATGAAGATAGAAGGGCCGGTGAATTTAGAGCAAGGATGGAGGATGTTGATACGATATTTAGAAAAGTGCAGGATAGGATAGCACAACTTCGCAAAGGAGGTGAGAAGGGATAATGGCAAAAGATCAAGCAAAGGAAAAGGAAAAACCAAAGGCAAAGAAAAAAGCATTACCGCCTGTTACACCGAGACCATACGATCCAAAGAACAAACATCTGTCTAAGGCGGACTTCATAGAAAAGCGTAAAAAGGAGCAGGAAAAGGCAGTTAAACTGGCCAAGCTCTCAAAAGAAATTGATGACGAAGGTAAAAAGGAAGCTGAAAACAAGGATAAAGATAAGAAGTAATTCGCAATAAGCGAGATGGTTGCTTAGCTTTCCACTAAAAGCTATTGGTACGATGGAGGAAGTAATGGGAGACAAAACAGCTGAACAGGTAGCCACTGAAACAATGGAGAAGATAAATAAGGACAAAGAAGCTAAGGCTGCCCAAGAAAAAGCAGAACAGGACAAGAAAGACGCGGAAGCAAGGGGCGCCGCTGCGGCCTCATCAGCCGAAAACCAAAAGACCAAAGAAGAGAAGGAAGCCGATGAAAAGGCTCAAAAAGAAAAAGAAGCAGACGAAACAAAGGAAAAAGCTGAAGCTCAGGCCAAGAAGGAT
>Ga0208015_1000152_pt1 | contig 47871 bp, 57 predicted proteins | sample 26BtaG_FD_184101 | JGI IMG/M metagenome (GOLD analysis project Ga0208015, IMG submission 184101) | Marine viral communities from Cariaco Basin, Caribbean Sea - 26B_WHOI_OMZ_CsCl (SPAdes) (version 2) | ecosystem: Environmental > Aquatic > Marine > Oceanic | place: Caribbean Sea: Cariaco Basin... | reverse complement strand
TGATGGACTAACTCCTCGATCTATCATAGGACCAGCAGTCATTCCTCTTTCACCAGGTATCCTAGCAGTGTCAAATGCTCCTCTTAACTCACTCACAGGAACATCAAGTTTCATTCCTTTACTATCTATAGTGACCTTGCCACCTTCAGGAACCTCACCACCAAGCATTTTAGATAACAACTTCATCATACTTTGAGCACGGATGTTCTGCTGTGTTACAGCACCTACGCTAGCGCCAATAGGTTTACCAGCTCCTATGTCCTGTCCAGCAGCTGCTAAGTAGTGTAAAAACAGTCTATTTTCAAATATACTGTTATTTTCAGACATCTTTGTACCTCCATTAGTTTGTTAAATTTTTTAATTATCTAAAGAAATGCACTTGCAGCTCCAAGCACTGCACCAGCTGCAGCACCTTGAGGAGTTCCAGTAGCCATTCCACCAGCTGCTGCTCCTGTCATAGCACCTCCAATAACAGATTGTGTAAGTGAAGGCTTATCAGGTTTAACTACACCACTTCCGATTGACCCAAGTAGATTGGCACCATACTGAAAAACCTCAGCATCCCATAGTGCATCTCTTTTATCTATATCTGCATCCATGTCTGTTTGTTCTTTCTTGGCTACAATCTTAATTCTTTTAGACTCAACTACAGTATGTACATAAGCTGCTTCCCAGTTGATTCTGTTTAACATTAAGTTTAACATCTGATTTGCAGCGGACACATACATATTTGAATAATTAGCTTCGATGGTAGAATTAGTCTTTCCTACTTCTACGTCCTTCCTCAGATTCATGCTAGCCACTTCAACATCCTTAACCAAATTAGCTTTCCCTTCCTCAAGATCTATATCTGCATTCTTGTGCATGGCTGCTAACCTAATCTCAGAATCATGCTTTGCAACTTCCCTATCACGGAAACCTTCTATTATCGATCTACCAAGAACAAAGGCTGACGAAACGACTGCATTTATATCTCTCATCCCACCTTCGAAACGTGGTAGGACCTTAGTAGTTATCTCATCATCCAGTCGATTTGCAAAAGCAGTTCCATCGGCAACTATTACTGCCTCAGTTATCCCACCAACACCTGCCATATCGGCAACTGATTTATCAGCCACAGCCAACGTAGGATGAGCACCTATGGATGTATCTGCTTGTGTAAATAAAGCAGCCCAGTCAGTAGTATCAGTGATACCAGCTAGAATAGCTGCAAATGCTGTGATGGCTGCTTCATAAGCAGTAATGTCTGCATCTGGATCATACGCACTTAGAGCAGTCCAAGGAGAACTACCAAGCATTGCGTTCATCACGTCAGTTATTGAGTCATTAATATTATCAACACCTGTTTGATCCAGCCAATCATTATGAATAGTTTCCATATAAGCAGGAAACCCGACTTCACCAGAACTGCCTCCTCCTCCACTTCCTCCCATGATTAAGTCTCCTTAAGATTGTTAAATTTTTTAATTAACTTATTAACATTAAAAGAAAGAAATGTATACTTAGCTTCTCCATCAAGACGATTAACTAAGTTAACAATATTAGGTAAATCAGTATATGCTACAATTTGATTACATCTCTCTCCTTTAGCATATTTAAGAAGAGTCTCGAGGCCTTCTGACCAACTCTTGCTATCAACATTACTATATCCATATATACAGTATATTAATAAGTTTCTTGTGTTACTAACGTTATCGTATAAGATTTGTGTAAGAACTATCCCTTCAAACTTATTTACATCTTCAGACTTATTATAAGAAGCCCATACATCAACTTTACCACTTAAGGCAGATGACAAGATTCTATTCATTCTATCAGGATGCTCACCTGTGATTGGAGGTAGTGATTCTTCAACTGCATAGCTAATAACATCCCAAAATTTAGATATTTGTTCTGGAGTTAATTTAGTTAACATTAACCTTGTCCTCTCAAAGGAGGAGCATAAACTCCTCTTATCCCTCTTAAGTCAGTCATCTTAAATCGTGTCTTAATGTATCCAATTCTAAATGACTCACTTAATGAATCAAATTTAAGCTTCAACCTAAACATATTACCAGCCATTGGAACTGTAGCTATCCCCATATTATTGATAGGTGTATAGTTACTACTTCTCCAATTACTAAGATTAAAAGTGCAATCGACAGCTGCATAAGGACTTGTCCCGAGAAAAGCATCTGTTTCAATAGTCTGAATTGTTTTCTGTCCTTTATACTCAAAGTCAATTGCCTCAGTTATTATTGACATTTCAACATCATCTTCAGTATCAGGAAGCATGTAGACATTATCAGGGTCTATCCTCCACACTGTAGATGGATGTTGTTGAACCTCACTTAATCCATAGGGAGACAAGAGAAATGTTCTGGTACTGTTCCCAATGTAAAAATCATCTGATCCCTTATCGTATGAGACAATAATGTCATCTCCAGAGCTGGCAAGTAAGTCCATCCAATAATTATAACCAAGTTCTTTAACACCTTCTCTGGATATATCTCTGACAAGTAAGTCTTTTCCAACGCAGACGTGTCGATGTAAGCTCCCATTGATAGCTCCCTTATTATAAATTCCTTTATCACTAAGTTCTTTAAATCCAAAAGTAGTAGTCGGAGAATTAACTGGTGATAATAGTGTTATACCTTTAGATGAATAACCAATAACTCCATCATCTAATCTCTTAACATTGTAAACTTCTCCACCATATGGGCAGCGTCGATATCCAGCTTCATTATCTCGATCCGGTGTGAAGTCTAACTCGCCAATCTTAGACCATATATAGAAAGTATTATCACAGTCATGCCATGAAGTAGTAACTCCACCTCCTACTGCTTGGCCTTTGAAGTTACAAATGGTATTCATGAGTGGAATAGTAGATGTTGCTAATGAAACTTGCCATGCACTGAGAGTTGTATCCCAGTAGATCATTATTACTCCATTCATCATAATGGCATACTCACCAAAGTCTGCAAGATCCATTAGGACTCCAGTACCAAAGGTAAGATCATCTACTGTAAATATATGAGTAACAGTAGTCATATCATCTGAGACAAGATATACAACATCTTCTGCAGAAACTGTATCACGGATCACTAAGATATTATAAGTTTCACCTATTAAAAACTGTGGAAAAGGCCAGTCATAATACATATCAACTGTTACCGGTAAAGGATTCTCACCTACTATAAAAGGCTCAAGTCCCATCTTTCCACATCTAAACCCAAGACATTCATAAAGCCATTGGGAGTTAGCAGGAACTTTCTCAGGTGCAAGGCCTTTATTTAATGCTTTGTCAGTAGTAAATTCAAACTCACGCATTAGATGCTCCAGACTTCTTCTTACATTTTTTGATAATAGGTTTCTTTTTTCTCGACCGAGATGTAAGACACAACTTTCATTTTTTATCCTTCTTCAGATAAATCATTTTCAAGGTCCTTAAACAAAAAACTCTTCGCTTCAATATCCCTTATAGCAGGTACCCACATAAAACCTATCCAGACTTCTGTAATAGGTTGATCAGACTCATTTGTTAATGAGGCTGTTAACTTATCAAATTCCTTAACATCAATATCAAGATCCAAAATCGTCAGCTTTCTATCTAACGTAAAATTCTTTCCTCGGCCTACTTCCTCACCCTTGAATTCAACATTTAGTATCAGCGATTCCTTGGGTCTCTTACCAAGATCAATAGCCCCCTTGGTTACCTTACCAGTACAAGGAAAGAAGTAATGCAAAATATTTCCCTCAACATTCTCACCTAAAACTGCATTAGAAATAGGATAAGGTGTTAGCAAAGCAGTCATCTTTTTCCTTGATCTCCTAGATAAACGTCCTACTATTCTCTCAATCTTAGCAATTCTAGGTTCTATATATTTATCAAACTCTGACTTATACATCTTTCTATCTTTACCCATCTTATCCTCCCATCTCATCAGCTTCAGCAATTTCCTCTTCAACAAGATCCATACCAAGCTGAGTCATTTCTTCTTTAATAGAATTTGACCAGTCATTAACACCTTGAGTATTACGATTGACCACTTCAACATGTCTCATAGCTGACATATAGAGAAGTAATGGATGTTGACTTGACCAATAGTTTTCATCAACGTCTTCGATAAGCTCTCTTGAGTAAAATAAGCCATTTATGATAACTGTTAGCTGAGCATCAGTAGGCACATTCAACAAGATCCCATTATACTCATAAGCATTTCCAGATGGAATCTCAACATAGCCTATGAAAGATTCAATATCTTCAACAGTTGCATCTTCTGGAATGTATCGAGTTATACAAGGTGAATAGTAAAGAGGTATTCCAGAGGTACGTGAACTTGGAAGACCTGTTAAATAACCTTCAATCAAATCTTGAAGTCTATACTTTTCCAACTGCCATCTACCTTCAGCAACTGAAGCTACCCACACTTCCTTTATAGCTCGACAGTAAGGGAATGTAGTACTAAACCTTCCAACCTCAATAAGTCTAAAACAAGTTCCCCATGACTTTTGTGTTTCATTGAGTCGATCAAGATACTTCCTACCTTCGTTGATAAAGAAATCAGCACCATTGTCACTATAATCATCATTGACTAAGTCAATACGCCCTGACAAATCCCTGAATTTTGTTCTAATTTGTAACAGATTCATTCTTCCTCCAAATTAGTGGCTAGGAACTGATTGATGTCCCTAGCCACTTATCGGTCTGACAAGGGAGGTTAGCTTACGGAGTAAGGTTATTGTCTAGACCAACCCCATTTAAGACTGCACATTTCTGTGGCAGTCCAAACTCAAGACCGCACTCAGTGAGATATTCCTCATTAGACCCATCAACCCTGCGCTGACCATAACCCTCAGGATGAGTTTTGGATTGTGTTTCCTTATAGAAACGAGTATCGTCAATATAACGATAAGTCATTTCCTTAGGTTCCAAAAGCACTCCCATATTACGGGTAGTCGCATCATAAGAAAACAATGGGTGAGTTTTCATGTGGATAGTTCCAAAAGGAGTTATCCATGATCGAATCTGCATACCATAAGTTTTCTGTGCAGGTTGAAGGTTAATCTGTCCACCAGCCATTGCTAAGGCATCAATACCTAACAAGAAACCAGATCCGCAAAGACAAAGTTTCTCATCAGCGCCATAACGGAAAATCTGTTCAAGCATATTCTTGAACCATGTTTCACCGCCAGCTGCCCAGGTCTGACCAGCGTATGTAGCATTCAATGAATAGTCATCACAATTAGCAGCTGCATACTGACGAATGAAATTGATAACTCCCATCGTAGTACGTTCAGGCTTACCATTATCTCCGATATTTGAAGTACGGATACCCCAAAGGTATGCCAACTCCATCTCCCAGGAATGCATCTCAAGGGCTTCGGATTTGGCCTTCTGATACTGATCACCAGTACGCAGGCGAGTCTTTCGGGCGGTTCGAGTGATAGATAGTGGTGTCCGAAAGATCTGCGTATAGTTATAAACCTCCACAGGATTTAGAGCAATCGCATCCGGCATCTCACCACCCTCAGGATTCATATTACCCACGATCTTAAATGTATCACAGTCAGAAAGATCATTGTCAGGTGAGTTATCATCAGCTTCAAGCAGTTTAACTGCTACAACTGAGTTTGTGGTGCCTCTAACAACCTCAGTCACTTTACCAATAACATCAACTCGCCAATCAGAAGCATCTCGAAGAAGAATCTGATGGCCTTTACGAACTCTGTTGGCTAATGTAGTTGTTATTTGAATATAGATTACATCTCCAGCCACACCAGCAGCTACATAAGCAACTGACAGATCAGGCAAAGTATAAACCCCAGCAACTGCACCTCCAACAGCTGTCTGTTCTTGTGTCCACCAGTGAAATCGAGGATCGTCTGTAGACTCAGAACTCAGCATTGAAAGAATAGCAGTCAATGGAGCCATACCATTTGGATAGAGATATAAAATTTGTTCTCTCCAGTTTTCAGGCCGCTGGTTTGCTACCCAGTCACCATTGCCTCTCATTCCAAGAAACATATTTGTTACCTCCTATTAAGAAAAAGATCGTTAAAATTTTTAACGGTCTGTTAAGGGTTAAATTAAGCCGTAGTCGTAGGACCAACTGTTGTCGGTGAAGCAGTTCCTGGAGGAGCTGTTGTAGCAGCGCCAGGCCATTCACCTACAGAACCAGTAGGAATCCACGCAAGACCATCACTGTAAAGCAGACAACGATCACACTTACCATTCATCACTATATCACCAACCCAACATTCAGAATCATCATCATCTTGAATTGTAATAGTGTTAACAGCATCTGCATTTCGAGCGATGATACTGTACCATCGTCCTTTAGCATCAGATACTGGAGGCAGTGTAACAGTAATTGGACCTGTGTCATTGTCAGCACTTGGTCTCACTACATAATCACGTGTAGTCATTTCCACATTTGCGGCAGGGTCAATAAACTTATCAACCACTTCCTTATCATGTTCAGCAAATCTATCCTCAAGCGTCATTTGTTACCTCCTTAAGATTTCATTCATGTCTGAAATTTCACTTTCGATTCCAGATACATTAGGTTTATTTTTAGGCTTAGGCGAGTTTCCTTTTTTACGAGGAAGCCTAGGCGGCTTATTGTCATCTTTCTTATGTGTAGCCTTTTGAAGGTTTAAAACTTTACGAACCTTCGGAGCTACATCTTTTAAAACTTCGTCATACTTTTTATCAGGGTTTTTAGCAGCTAGATCTTCAAACACTTCAGCTACAACCCTTTTAAATGGTACGAGGTCTTTATTATCACTATAGAAATCCTCATTCATTTTTTGCATCTTAATATTAAGAGCAACATCATTCTTAACAATACCAGGAATAGCTCGAAGAACCCCTTCACCAAGAATTTTACGAGCGTCTGATATTGTTGTTTGATAAAAGTTATTGAGAAACTTATTAAACTTCTCTGGATTATCTCTCATATCCTCAAGATCATAATCCTTCAGAAAGTCTCGATCTTCAAAAGATATCGGTGCTTCAGTCGTTGGCGTCTCTGTTTTAGGAGCATCAGTTTTAGGTGTTCCACTTTTCTCATCAAGCTGTCTCCGAAGATCTTCGATTATCTCATCCTTATCATCAGGAGCCTCAGTTGTCGGAGTTTCCGTTGTGGGAGCGTCTGTACCTGGTGCTTCAGTGTTTGGTGCATCTGTGCCGGGGACTTCAGTACCTGGAGCCTCAGTATTCGGAGACTCGGTTCCAGGAGCTTCAGTCCCAGGACTTTCTGTACCAGGGGCCTCCGTACTTTGACCTGCACCCATAGTAAAAGTTTTGTTCATGTCATTTACATCTTCTTGAACTTCTTTCAAATAATCGTTCATAGCTAACCTCCATAGATCGTTAAAAAATTTTATTATCTACTTAACAGATATAGTTCTATATAATTCCTTCCAATATCCATAAGTAGATGCTCCATCACCACCTACATTAACCACCACCAAAACATCATCCTGCTGAGCATCGAAATTAGATAAGGCTGGAAGGTGGTTGAGATAGAATACTCCATTAGCTTTTGCATTTCCATCTACTATATCTATATTTGCATCTTGGAAAACAAATACTTTAACTTGTCCCTCTGTCCCACCAGTTATAGTAGCTATGTTTACAAGAGCAGCTGCATCGACTATTATTACTTCAAAACCATAAGATCCAATGTCAGTTCCAACTGCAAGAGAAGTTGACCCAGCTGGAATCGTTAGGTCTGTAACACCTACATTTCCAGACCCTGAAACAGCTTCAATAGCCACTCTATTTTCACGGATGTAAGATGGTAATTCAGATACTAACTCTTGATCAGTAGGTTGATTTACATCAAGACTCATTTCTTGATTCCTCCTTTGATTCTATTTCTAACGTCTGCAAGAATATATCAGGCAAACTTAAAAAATAACTAACAGCTTTTCTTCTTCCTTTTATATCACCTAAGTGAATTAACGTTTCAGATGAATTAGGCACTATTTTATACCCTTCATCATCCACATGAGGTTCTCCGACTATATCATATTCAAGTTGAGCATTTTTAGCTAATTGAGTTAACTCATCAACAATATCAAGCCAGACAAAGGACTTCTTAAATTCCTCAATTTCACTTTTACTAGACCGTAAAGTTTTATCCATTATATTTCTCCAGTTGGTACTAAGTTGCCTTTTTCAGCTTCACGTGCGACCTCTTCATCAGGCAGAACTTGTCCCTGAACTTGACTAACGTTACGTCTGAAGTCCTCAACATTCTTTGCACCAAGTTGCTGAGCTATATACATAAATATTCTAGTTACATCAAACTGCTGCATTAGTTCAGGTGTTGTACCTATTACCTTAAACATGTTAATCCAAGCTTCAGAGAAGTTACCCCCAGGTATTGATCCATCTCTTACAATTAAATCATAGTTAATTGCAAGATCATAAGGTGTAACTTTAACTTTATCTTTAGCAAATGTCTTACTTAGCTGTTCAGCATATCTTCCTATAACTCGAACATAAGTTTCCTGAGACATATACTGTTGAGTATGAACAGCAAACATAGTTCCGACATCTTGAAAGAACTGTATCCCAATTAACATAGCAAGGCGTTGAAGGCGACTTACTGCACTACCTCTTGTACCTTGAAACTCAGCACGAGTTAATCGTTCAGGACCTCCCTGACGGAGTGATCCTTGCATTGACTGATCAGCACCAGAGATTCTATCCATCCAGCTTGTGATATAAGCTGAGTCAGCGATGTTAGCTCTTGTGATATCTTGGACAGAAAGCTGTTGAACAACTTTGTCTACTCCACGTCCCCAAGCTGGTCGACGCAGACGAATTAACTTGCCAGGTTGAGGGTCTTTTAAGTCCTCTATATTAACCAAGAATGGATCAACTACTAACATATCATTTATAGCTTTTCTCACATTTGCCACATGACTATTAAACAAAAAATCTAACGTATGCTGCAGCCCATAAAGAATCTCCATTCTACTAATTGGCGTAACTGAATACCCATCATACTCGGGAGAAGCTAATGCAATAGGATACATTCCATGATTGTGATTAGCTGGTTCACAGGCTATTATAACATCATCAGAGGCAAGTTCAAAATACCACTTTTCAGGATACTCACTATCACTTAACTTCCATTCTTTAGGAATTAAGTTGACATACATCCTAATACGATCTACTGGATTAGTGGTATTTGTTAACCCTCTGTGAAGTTCAGTTGAACCACCATACTTCTTCATCCTATCACTCTGATCTAATGAAAGAGTTGATCGCTTATCTTTTTTATTTCTTAAATACCTTACATTAAATAGATCTGAATAAGCTTCATTTTCCTCACTTAGCAAATTCATATAGTTATCACGATCTACCCAACCAATGAACTCACCATCTTGTGTATTAACACTTGAAACAGATGGATCAGGAAGAAGCATATAAGGCTCAATATTACTAAGATCATTTCCTTCAAACAATAATGAGTCAACCATGTCTACATACCCTTCTCTATTTGTTCCAAGAGATGATGTAGTAACGATAGATGACTTAATTGGTTTCTTACCATATATACTTTTCCATCCAGGAATTGCACCTCCTATTCCATAGACTAAACTATCACGTAGAACAGTATGAATTGCCAGTGGAACCTTAGTTTTAATACAATGAAGACGAACTATAAGCTCCATTAACATCGCTCCAGTAGTATCATCATCTTCAACACCCTCATACTGGAACATAGGATCTTGAAAAAAAGCCATTGTTAGATAAGTTAGTAATGCCTCAAGCATTGAATAAGTGTAAGGAAATACTATTGAAACAGGTTTTGAAGAATCTTTTTTCTGAATTGTTTCTTCTTTATCCTTTAATGAGACATAAGTAGTCAACGTTTGATCCATTTCTCTCCAGAAAGGGAACCTCTTAGATATCTCATTCCTTGCCTCACGTGCTCGAGACCAGATTTTATCACGTAGTCTGTTATGAAAATCTGAATTTGGCTTAAGATCTAAACCATTAGGATAATCATAGTCGTAGTTATCCTTTGTATAAATATCATCTTTCCAAGATGAAGGCTCACCTCTGACAATATATGGCATGTTAACCTCTAAGTATTAATTAGTCCGTGAATTCGAAGTTTGGACAGTAAATTATTCAAAGTCGTCCTCAAGGCATTTACTTCTGTTACTAACGTACCCAAATCAGTATTGAAAGTTGTTCTATCAACAGTGTCACCACCAGCCCCTAATGAGATAGCTGAAATAGCAGCTGCATTAGCCTCAGCAGGCTGCTGATCAGTAACAACTTGTGTTCCATTTACCTCATATGATTCACCAGTTGGAATGTCAATAGATCCATTGTCATCTATGTCAACATTAGAGTCCTGAACTGCTCTAGTCCCACCATCACCACGAACAACCTTGTGGTCTGCTATAATAGCACCTGCCGAAACCTGGTTGGCAGGACCTCCCGGAAGTTGGTCTTGCCTAACTCCTTCATCTGCAGCTGAACTCTGCCCTATTTTAATAGGTTGATTATCAGTATCTATAGCCTCACCAATAGCGCCATCATCATACTGATGAATATTTCCTAACGATCCTATTCTAACTTGTCTTATAGCCATAGTTTATTAAATTATTTAATTATCTTAAAATATTTTTCTTAAGTAATTTACTCCAACAGCTACAAATCCTCCGACAAAACCAGAAACTGACGACAGTGCTGTATCTTTCTTTCTTCTGTTTTCTATTGTCAAAAATCTAATGTTACATCCTCTTATATGTTCATCGTGGCATCTCTTGAATTCGTCTATCTTGTCAAACAGAGCCCTAAATATGTCATAAGTTAAAGCTCTAGCAGTTTCCTCATCAGCATCAACATAGGTTTGCTTCTGAACTTCCATTAAGCACTCCTCCAATTAGAAATAGGTTTTTCATATTCAAGCTCATGATACTCAGCTTCGATGTCATTTGGGTTGTCTTTTGGACTAAAGTAACGCTCTCCAAGTTCAAGCATTTCAATTACATAAGCTAAACAATCCATTAAGTCCCAAAGAGCTGATCGAGGAAACATCAACAATTGTTGTTCAAGCTTCTTAATAGTAACACATGAAGCATTATGATAAATATAACCACCTCGATAGTAAGGAACAAGTTCCTTAACACGAAGTTCCTTCTTCATTCCTCCACGTGCCTTAAGCCAGACAAGTTCGAAGAAAGTCCCTCGGCGAAACATCTCATTTTTAATAGGCTGTTTAATAAACTCATTTAGCGAAGTCTCCTCAACTCCTATTACTTTTGCATCTAACATCATAGCCATAGAAAACATAGCATCGTAGATTTCGTCTGGATACATTTTAGCTGAAATACAGTCTCTGATGTACAGCCTAGCACTTGTAAGATCAATACCTACTCCAACTATTGCCGTCTCAGCTGAGTGAATTTTGACAGTCTTCGCAGGATCAACAAGAATAACAGACTCAATATTTTTATCTCCCTGAACATCCTGGTCACTTATTTTTAAATCAGTATCCTTAGCACCTCTGTCAGGAGGCAGACTATAATACTTAAAATACTCCTGTCTAAATGCTGAGTCTTTAGTTGAAATAGGTAGATTTCTCAACTCACGAAAGAATACATCAGTTTGTCCCGCATCTACATGATCTTGCCATTCCTTCTGAATATCTTTATTAGACATAAAATGAGGAGCTGTTGATTCAAAGTTATCATCACAAGCTTCTAGACGTACGGAATCCCATTCAGATGAATCAAGAAGTTTTTGAAGCACTGAATCTTCATGCTTTAAGGTATCAATATACACTATCTTCCAAGTCTCAACTTGCTTACCTATTCGTGGAATAGCTTTAATTACATCTGCATAAAGCCACTCATACCATCCCTTACGAATATCATCATTTTCTATTTTATCAGGGTCTTCTAAGTCATCTATTACAATGAGCCCAGGTCGATCGTTCTTGAATAGCACTCCACGAACTTGCTGTCCAGCACCTCGGGGCCATACAAGGGTATCGTAAGCGACCCAGGCTTTCTTGCTAAACACTTCATCAAATTCAGAGTTCTTAACATCTCGTTGTTTAAAATCTCCAAAAAAAGCTCTGATCTCTCTATTGGTAACTAACTCACGTCGTAGATTCTCAGTCTGCAATGATGCTGCATCGTGACTCTTGTTAATGTAGCAGATGAACCCTGTATGACGGAATAGAATCCACCTGGCCATTAACGCTAAAGCTACAAGACTTGTCTTCCCCCATCCACGAGGTGCTGCAATCGCTACCTTTTGTGAAGGCCCATCTATGAGATCAAATATAGGCCCATGAACTGGTTCAGCAAAAGGTAAGTTGAACCTCTCAGGGAAGAAAGTCTTCGCAGTAGCACGAGTTGAGATGCTACATTGAGTTAGTATTTGGTCGAGTTCCTTGTCCATACTAAGTATGCCTCGTGAACTCCAGTAACTTCCGCCTAGCCCATTCCTTCCTTTCGGCTTCATGAAAAGCATCATAAAGGGCTTGGTCTGATATTTGGGTTAGGGAAGGCATTTAGATCTTAATAATCTCCAGCAACCCCCTTACTTCCAGGGACTCCATTGTGATATGTGCAACCCGCACTAAGAGCAACGGCTGCATCAAAATTGTGATTCTGACTGACTTCTAACCAACCTACGATAGTTTTAACTGTAATAGGAAATTCCGCAGCGGCTTGTGATGCAGCTACAGCGCCTTGAACGACAGATGCAGTACCAGCGGAGTTTAAGAGTAAAAGCACCTTGCAATATTCATTGGCTCCTGTATCGGTAAGAGCCTGACAATCGAATAAATCATCAGTTGCAGCCTTAAAATAAAGTTTTCGGTTTATCTCATAGTGAATATCCTCTTGAATCTGAGCCTTGCCACCTGTGGTTCCATCAGCTAATGAACCGCATGTCCTGGGAGTTCCACCAGTTGTACCGATAAAAGTTGTGCCGCCAGACCAAGCCCAGGTCGTTACATTAGTAGCATAGTTATCATTTAATGATACATTACCCTGAACCTTACCACCACCATCAGAAAGGATACCAACGGCAAGCTCATTAAAATGGCAATTTATGATATTCAACTTAGTTACAGTAGCTGAACCAGCTACATCAATACCTAATTCACTTCCTGCTCCATCGGTATCCCTGGTAAACTCGACACCATCAAATACTATATCATCCCAGGTGTACGCTCCTGTAAATCGAACCCCGCTATTAACGCCACCCGATTTTATGGTGACTCTTCCTCCTCTCATACTAAACCCATTAGCATTTGACGAACCAAAGCTAATAGGATATGTCGAGTCTATCTCCGATTCAACATTGGTATTTACGAGATTAACATTATCAAAACCGTCAAGCCTGAGTGCCTCACCTGACGCGGCGGAGTATCTTATATTGCAATTTGTAAGAGTCACATCTTGTACTTTAGTGGTACCTGTACTTGCTACCCAAAATCGTCCATCAAGATTGATATTAGTAAAACTAAAACTCTCCATCAAAGTTGCTGCGGTATCACACCAAACCCTAACATGTTGAACTCCTGTCCAGTTACTCGCTGAAAAGTTTCGGACAGTGCCAGAAGCACCAGCGTAAATTTCAACCGAAGACGCATCCTCGAAAATAACATTGTTTATTGTGTTATTAACTCCATGGGCTATCCTGATAGATGTCGCAGTTTGCCCGCCAGCGAATATCAAGTTATTGCCGACAACATTATTGCCATAGATGTAAAGTCCTCTCTGCTGTCGTCCTTCTGCTTTAATCGTGACATTATCAATGTAAACTCGGCCCTTATTTTCATAGATTCCTATTCCATGTTCCTGATCTGTAATCAGCACCTTATTGATATAAATGTCGTTCATCCAAGCGGTGGCAGAGGAACCGTTAGAATCTATACCAATAAAGATACCATCACTCCCACCATCATTAATCCAGATGTTTTCAATAACTATCTTTTGAGGCATATTAGCTTCATCGTCACAGTCCACGGCTCCATCGGGCATATATATTCTAAAAGCTCGTCCACTTGATTCTGTTTGATCGGTGTCATTTTGACGACCCTGTAATTTCATATTACTGAAGTGAAGATCTGAGACAGCGCCAGTGATATTGAAAATTGAGTCCGTGTAATCTATAATGCTATCATGATAAATCCCTGTTCTCCACCCGTTCCCTACCCAAGTTTGACCACTCAAAACAGGATCGAATATCTTCGAAGAATCATCGAGGGTGACACAGTAAAACTTCGTCAATTTAATTCTGCCTCCTACACCAGCGGAGGTATGGGCAGCCCTTAAAGGAGTAACGTCATTCGTCGTTGTACTCGGAGAGGTAGGGTCACAATCACCTACCGCCCCGAACCATTCAGGATATACCCATTCATACTCGGCATCTGTTAAGTCAACTGCTCCAGTACCACTTAGACTAAATACTTGATATAGCCCTGGTCCAAAAGGACCATTGATGGTAAGAGTCTTTGTAGTTGCCACAACACAGATAGCACCATCATTCATTATTAATCTGTTGCTTAATGTAAGATCATCGTCTATTGCATAGTTATAAACCTGTTTAAGTACAATAGCTCCATTGGTTAGTGAGGCATCAGCAGCATCAATAGCTACTTCATCATTTACTCCATCCACCTCCCACCATTCTGGAAGAGCTTCTGTAACCAAATCTCCGAAACTTACAGCCCCAGCCCCATCCCAGTCAAAGCATTGAGATAGTCCATGCTTAAACATACCATTGATGACAAGGTTTTCGTTGGCTGCATCTATAAGAACTGCTCCGTCTCTAACTTCCAAATTATTAGTTATGGTAAGATTAGCCCCTATAGAATAGTTGCGATCTTGACTTAGTATAACTGTTCCATCTGTAAGAGCATTATCAGCAGCGGCTATTGCTACCTCATCATTCGTCCCGTCTATTCCCCACCACTCTGGAAGTGCAGAAGTTATGAAATTTCCAAGGGTTACAGCACCTGCTCCGGTAAAGATGTAATCTAATCCTGCATCTAGACGACCGTTGAGAGTTATAGCTCCAGTGAGATTAGTTATTCCATCTCTAAAACATAACTCGCCGGTAGATCCAATAGTAAGTGCGCCAGAACCAGCAATAGTTCCACGAATTTCTACCAGCCCATTCGAAGTGAGAGTTCTACCAGCAGCTATTGTGAGAGTGGCCCCTTTGTCAACCACAAGAGCCATATTAGTAGGAACTGTATTATCATAATCAACCGTGCTCGATTCCTCAACTCTTATAGTTATTTCCTCACTTTCAATCCAAGTTACAATAGAACGAAGTCTGGGAAACCAAACAAGTTTCATAGATGTCCCATCAACAAAATCTAGGTCTCCAGACCCACCAAAGATTTGATATCTACCTGCATCAATATTCTTAATATTAGAAAGCTCAAATCCAGAATTTATAACTATCCGATTCCCAGCCCCTTCCCACTTAAGATTAACATTATTACCAACTTGTGCAGTTGCATCTACATTAGCTGACCAACCACTACAGATTGTAAGTATTACATAGTTATCAACCGTCTGATCAAACATCTCATGAAAATCTTCAAACCAGGTTGAGCGAAGATTAGTTCCACGAGCAAAATCTGCTTCACCAGACCCAGTTGCATCAAAGATTTGTCGGTCTGAAGATTCAATATTTGGAGTTTGGATTGTTAGTTGACCACTATAAGTAATCATACCTGTTCTAACAAATTTAAGAGTAATATTAGAAGGTATCGTTAAGTCAGTAACAGTCTGAGGAGAAGCTACAACAAGTGTTTGATCAGACCCTCCTATGGCTGTTATAGCATCAGATAGTGTTGCATAAGCACGATTGTCAGTCCAGATTCCATCTGCACCAGTTATGACAAGATCTGGCATGTAGTCTGCATTTGCAGACCCAAAAAGAACAAATATAGACAAGATAATTGATAAAATAAACTTTTTCATTGTTTACTCCTATTTACCTACTTCATAAAACATATTCACTTGAAGATAGGCGTTGTTTCCATTAGTTGCATTTATAAATCTTAAAGTTTGAATATTTCTAGCATTGAGAATGCGATAGGAATCTGCAGCATAAAGCACTCTGCCAACTGCCCCAGATCCATCGGCTCCCTGTGTAGGATCTACACCAAAGGCAAAACGAACATTGTTGCCTTCAGCAGATATCTCACACATTACTGGAAAGTTTCCATTATCATTTTGTAGTTGAGTATTTGTGAGTCCCTGAGCAATATCAGTGCATGCTATAGCTAGAGTTCCTTCAACATAACCATATTCATTAGATGTTATTTTATTCATTTTAACCTCTTATAGATCATAAAAGTGTGGTCTACATCTTTGTAGTCCTTTAGGCTAGTTAAAACATATAGATTGAGTAAGCCACTTAAGTCTGTTGTCGAGATGAAATTCACAGTATAGGCCCTGTCATTTTTTTCATCTACTTTAGATAAAGTCCAAGACTTTTTGTATTGCAGTGGAGTAAAGATAGAGATTAGTAAAGATGGAATATTTAGCTTGTTTATATACTCCAGTACATTTTTCCAGCTTGGTATATGTTCTATAATATATCTTAAAATCAAAACATCAGGAGAGATTGTTCTTATTGTCGTAGAAAGTTTATCAATATCCTCTATGTTTAACTCTTCAAATTCTACATTTGGTAGATTAAACTCCTTCTTTGCTCTATCTACAAAAGTTTTAGTTTTGTCAAATCCATAGTAAGTAATATTGTCTACCTTATTAAGAATTTGAATTAGAAGTCTATTATTTCCAAAACCTATTTCGGCAACTTTTTTAGGTTTGATATCTAGTAAGTACTCAATTATGTCATTTGAGTCCTCATCAAAGACATTACTTAGAAATGCTGATGATCTACCTTCCCAATCGTTAATTTTCATCTTTTCTAAATACCTTTAAGTCATTCTTAAACCACCCAGAACAATTCATAGTCTTGAATATAGACATAAGGTAGTCTGACTCATCTTTGCAATAGTTAAAGTTGAATATTTTAAATATCTCTATCCAGTATTCTTTAGGTTGTGGATTGAAGTGATGAAATCCATCCTTTATTGGACAAGCTGAGATACATAATGTATTGCCCAAGATTGTTAAATTTTTTGCCGATCTTTTTGCAAACTTCTCTTCAAGATGCTCTAAGACCTCAAGACAAAGGACTAAGTCGAATTTTCCAAGATCAGGCAACGAAGCACGCATGTCAGCTATCAAGAATGGAGTTCCAAACAACTTTTGAATATAAGGTGCCCAATATCCAGTTCCTTCGATACCAAGAAGTTTTTTACATCCAAGCTTTCTGAATGCCTGAAGATGAATACCATTAGCACAGCCGACATCTATGATGGACTCAGGCTTGAAATAATCATAGATGACTTCCATAACTGGAGGAATAGTCGTAAATCTCCATTCTTTAGCATTTATTCTTTTACAGTATTCTTCACCGTAAAGTTCTATTGTTTTAACTTTCTTCATAATTGTCTCGATGCAGCTATTCTTGATCTCCAGTCAGTCCCAGGGATTATTTTCTTAGTTAACTGAGGAGATCTTTTAGCAGTGTTAATAACTACCCTTTTTCGTTTAGATATAAATTGTCCACTAAAACATACTTGATGAGAACAAGTTTCAACATCTGGAAATTCCAAAGGTCTGTCAACTATCTGACAGATATAGTTAATAAATTGCTTAGTACGTATTTCAGAAGTATGATTGTTCAAGATTAGTTGTCTACCTTTATCAGATATTCTTTTAATTTCATCTTTATCATTAAGTAGGTCTTCTACTCTTTCAATTAGATTTTCTTTAGAATAAGAAACCATATTTACTTCGTCTTGAAAACCTAGCATTCCAAGATCCGAGAACCAATTAGACATAAGTAATGAACCTGAAGCAGGAATTTCTACATACTTATGAACAGGAGCATTAATTTTAGATCCTCCTGTTACACATATCCAAGATGATTGAAGTAAATTGTCATAATCCTTATCAATAGGCCATTTAGAACTCCGTAAAGTCCCAGCTCTGTCTCTTGGTCTTTTAACTCGTTTAAAGTAAGACTTATTTTCCAGAAGTTTTACAGCCATCCTACGATTAGGATAAAAATCTCGTGTGTATATACCAATGTGAAGAACTCCAATTGACTTCTCAATCTCATCACTGAATCTATTCATCTTAATTGAATGAGGAAGCCAAATACATTTAAAGTCAAATTTAGCTCTTGGATGATGTTTGTGAAAAGCATAACTAAACCGATGAAAGATAGTCTTTATTCCAAGATCCTTAGCTATTTTAATCTGAGCCTTTGGGACAGGCCCATGTACATCTTCTATGAAAATCGCTGAAGGTATACCAAACTTCTTCCAAGGCTCATGGATGTAAGCAAAAAAAGCATCACAAAAAATAAAGTCATAGTCATAGTCTGAACATTTTTCAAGGTGGTTAAGAACTACATTCTCAATCTTTGTTTCACCAGACATTAACTTGTGAGATATATACCAAGCATTTTGACCTTTGTCTCCAATAGGACACTTTTCAACAACTGTTACATCAGCAAACTTAGACACAGTATATTTGAAGTAGTTAAAATGCTGTGCCACTCGATGAGATCGATCTATTGTAAGCCAAAGAATTTTCATAATGCTCGATCAAGTCCCCACTTTTGTTTAAAGTATTTTACACTCTTTTTAATCTCTTCTCTATTTAATCTTGCAGCTTTGTATTCTTTACTTCCTCCCCAGTTATTAACAGCTGCCATTTTATCAAAGAGTTGAAGATTAACTATTTTCCATCCTACTGCACGAGCTTGCATAAAAAGATCTATATCCCATTCTCCAATGATATAGGTAGGGTCAATCTTACAAAGATCAAATACATCTCGTCTGATAATTGCTGATGCAGAGCCGACACTATCTACATACTCAATAGGGAACTGAGCATCTACAACATTGAAAGTTGTTGGTTTGAATACTGAGTTAAGTTTATAAATCTTAGATTTATAACGAATTCCTGCAACTCCAATATCTAAGTTATTATCTAAAAACTCAACAGCAGACTCAACTGATCCATCTGTATAAGTTGTATCATCATCTGACAGATTTATGTAAGATGTTCGAAAACGATTTAAGGTACGTTTTAGGAGTCCCCTTCTAGCAGGGCCAGTTCCTATGTTTCCTCTAGTAAAAAAGACATCGTAGCTTGCAAAGTTGCTTGCCAGAGATTTTATTTTCTCTTTTTGTCTACCATCAAGATTTTCAGACCCCTGAACCATTAAGGTTAGATTCATTGGGATAGTTATTGTTTCTAGATGAGATATCAGTGTATTAATTAACTTTTCATAACGTAACCAAGAAAGCATTGCTAAGGTTAGCCTAGGTCCTTCCATAGATGATATGTAATCTATAGAAGGTATAATCCAAGATTCAGGATTCTTCACTCCCCAATGGTTATCTATAACCCTGTTATATTCTAACCACTGAAGACGATTCCAATACATCATTGGAAAGACTTTTCGTTGTATAGCTTTTACTCGTGGCGTTGAAGGTGAATGATGAAGATGATAAATACTAGCATTGAGTATGTTAACTTTATATCCAAATGTTACTAACCTAGACCAAAATGCGTTGTCCTCGCCTCCCCAAGATCCTATGAAATCCTCTGGAATACCTTTTAACTCAAAAAAGATTTTCCTAGGAATAATCATTGCTGCCCCAGCAGCTGACCCCATACTTGGAGATTTGGTTTTCTCAATTAGTTCTTTGTGAATATATTTAGACCGTAAATATTTTTTGGTTCCTTTTCTATTAAGTAAGTGTAACCTATCCCAGCCGATTGATACTTTGTTGCAGGAGATAACTGACTTAACCCAACTTGAGTCTATGATAAGGTCTCCATCCATTAAGACTAACATATCACCAGTTGAGATTTCTTTTGCACATCTGTTAATAGCCCAAGCTCGATGAAAGACTCCTGAGTATTTTGTAAAAAGGTATTTATATTTATCAGACAAACTTAAATGTTGTTTCTCACCCACTTCATGAATACAGATCTCAAATTGATTGTTGGAGTGTTTTAGTAAACTCTCCAAACAAGCATATAAGAGAGGTAATCGTTCTGCTGAATGTTGGTAAGGTATAATTATTGAATATTTAGTATTCATCTATAAACCATTTAAAAGTTCTACGAAGACCATTTTCTAAAGAAACTGTTGGGCTAATAGTTGGAACAACGTCTATATGATTTATCTCACCAGGGACTGAGTCCTTATGTGAAATGTTAGGAGCTGAGCCTATGAGATCTAAAGATATGTTAGATAACATGTCTACAAGGATATTTATAGAGATTGAATTACCAGATGCCACTGCTGCTACATTCAGTTCATCATCTGAATTTAAAATAGCCTTCACAACATCCCCTACATATACAAAATCTCTTGTCTGTCTTCCATTTCCATAAATGCAAAAAGTATCATCATTGATAGCTGCTTTTATAAACTTTGGTATTACACTATTTTTAAATTCTGAACAAGGCCCATAGACATTTGAGAATCTTATTATTTGAGTGTTTAAGTTATAAGATTCCTTAAATGCTTTGCAGTAGGATTCTCCAGCAACTTTGCTCGCTAGGTAAGGCGACCTTGGATCTGACACTCCAATAGATGAAGCAAAAACGAACTTTTTAAAATTATGAAGAGACGCATATTTCAAGTATTCAAGAGTCTTGAGGCAGTTTGAGTTAAAGTTAGTCAAAGGATCTGAAATAGATAGTCTAACATCTGTAGATGCAGAAAGATGAATAAACATATCTGCATTGTAATGAAAAAGATTATGCAAACACTCAAATTGAATCTCTTCCTTACGTAGATATTCAGACAGATATCTGCCTATGAATCCTTTGTGTCCTGAGATTAGGTACTTCATTTAAATTATCTTCCCAAGGTTTTAATTCAAGAAACTCTTCAAATGACATTACTTTATTTTTATCAAGCCATCGCTTTTCACTCTCTCCCCATTTTATAGCTTGATTCCAGTATTTGTCTACATCTATGAAACGCCCAAAGCGTTCCGTAATAGCTTCTTTGTTTCTTCTCATCATAGACTCACCACCGAGAACATAGCAAGATACAAGAAATCCTACAGTGTGAGGGCCTTGGCCTGAAGCTGTATAGAGACGATACTTGCCTATTTTTACTACATTTTTGTCTTTGCCTTTGTCTATCTTAGGATAAGGGCCTATATGGATTCCTGGGTTAGTAGGTACTGCCCAGTTTTTATATCCAAGGAGCCAAGCTTTGACTCCAAGGTGCATATCTCCTCCACCCCAGGAAACTTTGTGTATAGCAAGAGCTCCATAACCTTTTAAAGTATTTAAGAACCAATCTCTTTTACATATCCAAGGCATACCTTTCCAAGTAATAGTTCGTGGATGAAGATAAGCAAGGTTCCAATCACCTAATTCGTTGACAGATACGTCTCTGTCATGTTTGGATCTGCATTCATGCTGATGAGCCCAGTTAATAGGTGCATGGCAGAAACCAGTTGTTTCATCCTCGTGGCGATAGATATCCATGAAATTGACTAAGTCAAAAATCATATTTCTGCCTATTATCATATGAGAGTCGATGCAGAGGATATATTTACCTAAAGCGTTTTCGATAGCTTTTTCTCTAGCTGTGAAAAGGCAAGGAAAGTTTTGACGAACTATTTTGACGAGACCTTCTTTGATATATTTAGAAGGAATGACTGAAGGTAAGAGATCAAAAGTGGATTGGTCTGAATTGTCGCAGATGACTATTTCGGAATTCTCATGTCCGACTGGACGTAGTTCCTCGATGCAAGACCTGACTGTGATAGAGAGCATTTCCAGATCATTGCGGTTGGAGATTATGATGGAGACTTTTTTCATCTTAGCCTTTGTATTTGAAGACTTTGTCCATTGTTGACATAAGTTTGTCATCCCAGGTTTCGTCAGGGTCATCAACAGCAACTTTAAGGGCATTTCTCATGTCCGAGGCGTAGATCTTACAGATTGTTCCGTAGCCTTTATATAATACCTTACAGACTCTATAAAGAGTTAAGAAGCGTGTAAAGACCATCAATAACATTGAAAACATCTTATTTCTCCTTTAAAGATCGTTAAAAAATTTTACTATCTTATTCACCTAACGAGTAATGATTTCCGTCTGGGTTTTTAAATCTACCACCCCAAGTACCTCCAAGAGATTCCCAGAATAGACCGAGAGGTAAGTGAGCAGAGGTTTCAGTTAGATATTTTCCATCTTTGAACAGATTTAAGTCAATAGCCAAGCGTTTATAGTGAAATGAATTCTTACTATGCCCAGATTTAGCATAAGCATCTCCGAGGGTTACTTCGTAACCTTTTTCATAAGCAAAAAGGATTAGTAAGGCAACTTTCCTAGCAAAATTAGACTGAGCTTTCCTCAATGACATTTTCTTCTTCCTTCACCTCAATTATCATACCACTTTCACGTGCAGCCCTAATTCCACGTTCTTTAAATGATTCAAGCTCGTCAGAAGTTAAAACTGTGCTAACTGAATGTTTTTGAATTCTTGTAGGAGCTCTGAGACCAGAAAGTTCAAGTGATACAGTATCAGCAGCTGACTTTTTATCTTTAAGTGAACACTCACCAGACTCATCATCAAAGATCTGATGATATACATCAAGGGCTTTGTTTGTCAGAACCCGAATTTTTTCAGATACTTTCTTTGCTTCCTCATCACGCTCAAGACGAATTTCGGAAAGCTTACGTTCCCCGAGTTCGCTATTAAGTGTATTGCTAACTGTCTGAGGATGAATGTTAAGAATCTCAGCTATCTCTGTCTGCTTAAACCCACGAGCAGCGAGATTAACTATCTCATGATTACGTTGCCAAAGAGATTGAATATTGTAAGTTTTACGTTCCTCTGCTGGCACCCGTCTATCATCAGATTCTCTAAACTCAAACCCGTAAAGATTATTTCTAGTCTCTACTCCTTCCACTTAACTTCTCCTCAATTACATTCATTCATTATTCTAACAATTATCATATCATACTAAAATCCAATTGTCAACGTAATTTTCAGTACCATTCTTCATACTTAATTAAATTTTTCAACTTAATTAAATTTTTTAATGATCTTTATTAAACCGTACATGATGGTGCATTTATGAAATCTTTGGACAAAATGTGAGAGAGGTAACCCGCCCGAGATTACGACTAGATTCCCCCTTTGACATCCATCATTCATATTGTCAATGATATCAATGGTTTAAAATAGTTGTTGACAAACATTTAAATATATGATCTAGTGTATGTACAATTTGATATTAGATGTTCATTGACAATTTTATCCTAGTCAATACCGTTTAGGTGACTAGGTGTTACACCAATTAATTACTAGTGGTATTTAAATACATTAAATAAAGGAGTAAACTATGGATTTAAATACAACTATAAATGGTATTACAGTAACCAGGTACTGTTCATTTAAACCTGATGCCGATTCAGCCGAGTCCAAAAAGGTAACGTTAAAGATCAAATTCGACAATGTGCCATTAAGGTCGGTATTTGACAAAGCGGGCGCAACCACTGCTGTGCAATGGCAAAATGGCAAAGCTCGTAAAAACTATGAATCATTCGAGGATGGTCAGGTTGTTGAAATTGATTTCAAAGCACCTGCATCAACAATGGTTGACCCAGTCACTCAATTACTAGCCGAGGCCAAAGCTGCAAACGTTGACGTTACGGATAAAAAAGCATTAACCGAATACATTGCAGCTAGAGTCAACAAATAACAATTAACCTATAAATACCACTAGTAATAAATAACTAGCCTAGGTTTAACGACCTAGGCTTTTTTATTGCCTATCACATCTGCCTAATTAACCTTGGAAAGTGACGTTTAATATCATTAAAAAATTTAACGAACTCCTCTCAATTGCACCAAATGTTACCTTGACTACATAGCAATAGTTATGATATGTTTAATTGTATGAATGTATGAATGTTTAAATGTTTAAATGTATGATGTTTGTCTGTCCGTAGGCGGGTATCGACCATACGCAAACATTCCTACAATCCTACAAGCCTACAAATAAAAAAATATATCTTATATACTATATATAAGTAATATGTAGTAATGTAGTAACGTATGTGTGTTTGTGTGTAGGTATGTTTGTCAATGGGTGATGCTCTCCACCGGACAAGCAAACTTTCTACATTTAAACATTTAAACAATTAAACATTTAAACATTTAAACAAATAATGAGGAGGTTAGATTTATGAGGGAAAATAGAGATGTGAAAGTTGAGTCTAGCATACCAGTACAGACTAGAGTTAGTATAGTTAGTTTAGCTAAGTTAATGAATTACTGGGAACTCTCAGGGTATCCGATGAAGACTATGAGTCAATTGTTAGCGTGGAGTATTGACTTGTTGATAGAGGTGTTAGTGGCTAACAATGCAATGAATGATAATATAGATACTATTGAGAAAGCTTATCAATTGCTGAGAATGAGAGGAGTACTGCAGAAAAGTTTGAAGAATAGAGCTTTGAAGAAAATTCATGCTTCATTGTCATTTGAAAGTTTAAGGCAAGAGGGAATTGATCCTAGGAACTATGTGCCTCAACAGTATAATACACTGCATAGGAATACAAGTGTTAAACCTTATCAGGGAACAGTTAGTACAGGTAAGTTCAGTGATGTTATTGATGAAGCGTTTGAGAGGTTAGATGAAGAAAATAGAAAGGATAGGAAGGAAACTATTCAAGCAGATATAGAGAAGGCTAAAGAAAGTGGTTTAGTAATTGAAAAGGGACTTAGAGAAGATATGAGTGATGAGGAGATAGATGAGTATGAGAGAAAGAGGGAAGATGAACAGTTAAAGCTTATCAATCAAGATTTGACAGAAGAAGATATGAAGAGGTTAATTGTTAAAGATAAATAAATTTTTTAACAATCTTAATCATCAACACTTAACATTGTTAAGGTTAAATAGTTATTGACAACAATGTGTAGATGTGTTATAATGGTTTTGATAATGAGGAAATGTTTAAACTAACAAATAATAGAAGATACTAACAAATGCTATCAATCAAAAAAGAAGTAACCATGAAAGTATTTAAAGGCATAATAAATGCAATTGTTCTATCAATACCATTCTGGGCAATTATACTTTATATTATCTGGAGATGGTAAATAAACCAAGAAAGGAGAAGACCATGCCAATCAGATACAAAGTCATAAGATCAAGAACTAGAACCTCCGCTATAGTTGGAACAAAATACTATGGCAAATTTTGTCTCACATATAAAAAAGGTACCATTGTGACCGCACCAAAAGATTCTATAGGGATTATTACTTCACAAACTAGACGTAAAGCAGAACGATGGATAACTAAAGGAGGACAATTCCATGTCGATGTACCTCTTACAATTATTAAAGTAAGAGGAATAGGGAAAGCAATTAGAATCAAAGACTTCCACGGAAAATGTCACCTCGAACATATTCTAGATATATCAAAGATTATAAGCACACTAGGAGTTAGAAAAGCTTTGAGCAAACTTATAGGTTTTGGAAACAGACTCGATATCTTCTGTTACAAATCTGTGGAGGTACTTGAATAATGCAAATCTATGAAGAAATGACAAAAGATGCAAAAGCAGTTAAAAAACTCATCTACCGCCCACCTTTACCTCAGAAGAAACAACTCTGTGTTCATTATAAAGGTAGAAGTGGCAAGGTTAAGATTTTCACTGAAGAGGAAATCTTTGTTTATAAATGTAAGTTAATTAAAAGATCATTAAAAAATTTAATGGTCTAGAAAGGAAACAAAATATGACAGAATTAGAAGAATTAAAAAAGAAGAAGGTAGAGCTAGTTAAACTAATCAACTGGGTATCAAGAGACATAAATGAATCCTATCAAGTACTTGAAGGATATAAGAATAGACATGATGAATTATTAAGAGAATATAAAGAAGTTGATGAGAAGCTAGCAATGATTGATGGGAGGTTTAAGAAAGTAGAAAATTCTGGGAATCCCAAGAAGAAAATAGAACTTACTCAGGATCAAATTTTAGATGTGGCTAAGAAACTTGGAATTAAAATTAAATCTGAATATAAACAAACTTAACCAAATTGTACCAAAAAATTCATTGACAATACCATAATAGTTATGTTATTGTAATATTAAACCTTGGGCAATTCCGCCCACTAACATTAAACCAAGGAGGTTTAGCTATGCCAGAAAAACTTAATGTAACTGCACAAGTACCAGCGAATGAAAAGAAAGAAACACCACAGTTAGGGCCTGTTACTGTCACAGTGGAAACTGGAGAGACAGCAACTGAGATGATCAAGATCTTCGGCGACGAAGCCATTAAGACAAATGCCCATGCCAACTGGATTGTAACTCTTCAGGCAAACATTAGAGCCGGCTTGAAACGTGGTGAGACTGCCGAACAACTCCAGGCAAGACTCGGCGGAGCCAAGATGGGTGTCGCTCAAAAAGGTGTCAAGGTTGATCCTGTCCAGGCCTACCTTGCACAGTTCGGAAATGCTACTCCTGAGGTCCAGCAAAAGATGCTTAAGGAACTGCAGAAGAGAGCCGCTGGGAAGTAAAAAAAGGTTTTGCCATAACCTACTCCGGAAGTACCCTGGCTTTGAAATTCGAGTCAGGGTACTTTTCAAACTTAAGAAAATGTACATAGATGATGAAATGAATTAAGTTTGTTAAATTTTTTAATTAACTAAACGAAAGAAAGGAAAAGCAAATGGAAATAACTTACATTCCGTTAGATAAAAGATTAAAAAAAGCAAGAAGAGAAAGTGCTGCTATCTACAGATTCCACCGAGATAACCAGAAAAAGATAGACCTAATTGAGAAGAATGACTGGTTAATATCTCAAGAAAAAGCAGTTGTCAAATGTAAAATAGACACCTTCTCTTACCCAGATCTCACCATCCATATATCAAATGTACCTATAGAAGAATTCATTGAGAACATTCTTGGACTATTCCATGAAAAGTTTGGATACTTTTGGAAACTCGAATTGGAAGGCCAAGTGGATGATCCTGTATTTGTATTTACTGATATAGATAAATATTGGTCTGATATAAAGTTTAGAGTAAAAGAAGGTGAGTTCACATCTTGTACGTTTGAGAAAAGATTCTCTCATGCCACGAAACCTGAAGCTAGTAGACCAGTATACAAAATTGAAATGATCTGTGAATAAGGAGTAACTTATGCCTAAATACCAACGTTGGAAAGGGATAATGAAGTGTTATCCTTTTGAGGAAGAACGTCTCGCCAAATGGAAACCTCCTTACATAGTCCATATTAAGTATGATGGATTCAGATCTAAATCAATTCCTATCCAAACTGGTCTTAAACTTAATGAATACCTTTTACTCTCAAGTGAAGGAAATGTTCAGTATAGTGTACCTCATATAGATAGAGCATTTAGTTCTTTGCATCTAGATGGAGAGTTTGATGGAGAACTTTATAGTCATCGACTTTACCTTGAGGGCGGGTTTGATCTGATTTCATCAATAGTTTCACGAACTGTCAACCTTCATCCAAGACACGAAGAGATAGAATTCCACTGTTTTGACATCATCAACGACCTTCCTCAGATGAAAAGACTACTAATAATTGAAAACCTCAAAGATCTCCATCCTAAAATCAAAGTGGCTCCTTTCTGGATATGTGAAACTTTAGATGAAATAAAAAAAGTCTACGATGAGATCATTGAGAAAGGCTATGAAGGTATCGTTGTTAGACATTTTTCTAATTTTTATGAGGAAAAAAGAAGTACTTATGTTATGAAGTTCAAACCTAAGAAACAAGACACATATGAAATAGTTGGATGGAATGAAGAGATATCTATAGAAGGAGAACCTAAAGGTAGAATTGGCTCACTCATTATGTCTTCTCAAACTGGTGATACCTTTGCTGTAGGAGCTGGGTTGGATAGTAATGAGAAAGACTTACTTTGGAAAATAAGAGATCAAATATCTGATCACAAGGCAATAGTTCATTATCAACACTTGACTAATAAAAAGATACCTAAAGGTTGCTTTGATATAGAGATTCCAGATCTAAATATATAAGAAGGAAATAATATGAAACTTGTAGGAATAACAACTGGAAGAATAACTTCAAACGAAAGGAGAAAAAGTATGAAAGATGAAGAATTAGAAGGTAAGGTTATTGACTTTAACAGAGGAGACCTTGTCAAGAAAGGTCTAGTAGTTGGATGTGATCGTGAGATTGGTATAACTATTGTTGATAATAGTGACCATAATAGTTACCTACTATGCCTAACAGGTCCCTCTTCACCACTTTGGACATCACGTTTCCCTGAAACGACAGAAAATGCCTTACGATTAACTGAGCACTACAAAATCTTTGAGTATTTAGTAGATCAGATTAAGTTGAGTAGGATTATAGTCGATGATTTAAGAATAATACTAATGAAAATAACACATAGTACAGGAGGAACAAGCCCATCAAAAGAATCCTGTCCTTTCGGACAATAAGTTCGTTAAATTTTTTAATTAACTAATAAGGAGAAAACAAATGGAATTAGTAACTTTTTTCATCGCCGGAGTTCAACATCACCAGCTGCACAGGGTTCTTAAAGATCTCAAAACCAATGAGATTCTTGAACTCGTACCTGAGCCTATAAACAAATTCGATCCTAATGCAGTCCGCATTGAGCATAGTGCAACTGAAGAAAACATCATGTGTGGTTATGTGCCAAAGAAGTTTAGTGCTGAAATAGCTGCTATGATTGGTCTTGGTAAACATCTCATATGTGAAATTGAGGAACTTAACAAAGAAGCCAAACCCTGGGAGCAATGTAAGGTTACTATTAAGGAGGTAAAAGATGCCTAAAGCTATTTACTGTGCAAACTGTGGCCTTCAACTTACAATAACCTTAAAACCCCTACCTCAACATGAGAGAATTATCACTATGGTTGAGTACCATGAGTGTCTTGACGAACCTGTCAAACTTGATCTCTCATCACCAGTAGATATTCCTGTACAATCTGAAAAGCGAGCCTTCGCAGATGGACTTGACGAACTGAAAAATGTCCCTCACGGTCCTATCAGCACTGAAGACCTCAGGGATAGAAGAAAAACTGAACATACTAGATCCTCAGCACCGGAAAATCTAACTAACATGATCTCAACACTTGGCAACACTACGCCTGCAAATGATATAGGAAAGGAGCCTGAAAATGAGTGAAGATGAAAAAAGAAAAGTCTTCATTGTAAATAAATCTTCACATGACTTTAGTGCTGCGGAGGAATTTGGAGAGATAGTTTTCCTCAGCGAAGGTCCTATGAATCGCTATGCAGCTAATAACATGCACAGGCAGTTTAGTTCAATTATGAAGGATTCAACTAGCTTGGATTACATAGTTCCATGCTCACTGAATGTAATGAACTCTATTGCCTGTGCTATTTTCGCTCATAAGCATGGAAGATTGAACATACTGTTGTTTAAAGGAGGTGAATATATTGAAAGGAACCTCGTCCTCTAAAGTTATGTATAGGCTAAAGCTGACTTTAAAGAACGGAAAAGTATTCTTAGGTCCTTTTGTCTATGATTTAGATGAGAAAGCCAGGAAGAAGAAACTAAAGAAAATGAGTTGGCTTTGTAAGAATGAACAAGGTAAAGAGATTCATAAACTTGAATTTATTGAAGTAAATAAATATCCAAAAGGATCTATCCACAATTCAGATGCTTATTATTGGAGAGTGTTTAAGTATCTTCGAGAACATGTAGAAATACTCGAAGATGAATGGAATAAACTAACGAAAGGAGAAGAAGAAAATGGCTATAACAGAAAGAACTTTGAGGAAATGGAGGAGAGAAGCGTTAGTAACAAAGTCAGTATATAAAGATGCTGGGGATGACTCACACTTACCCGCAGAGATAAGAATATATCAGGCAAAGGAAGTGACTTTAATTGAACGTATCCTTCGCACAACACAAGAACTTCTTGACTGGCATCTTTTGAGGAGGAAATAATAGGGAGGACATAAATGTTTCAACTATCTGAACAACTAGAATGGCAAATTCGAGATTCCTCAAAACTTGATGACTATATTTCCTGCCCACGTCAATACATGCTTGCTCACGTCTTTGGCTGGAGACTCGATCAACCAGCTCACGATCTTCACTTCGGTAGCAGTTGGCATTGTGCCAGGGAATATCAACTACTCAATAGCTACGAAGATATCCAAGGTGCTTACAATGCTTTTGAAACTGAATATCGAAAAGTATTTGCACCGGAAACTGATGAGATCTACAAGCCAAAAACTCCTGCAGGTGTTCTAAATGCTCTTATACAGTTTGCTGATAATGAAGAACGTAGAAATGATCTTTCACAAAATGAAGTTGTTGTCTTAGATGGAAGAAAGATGACTGAAATCTCGGGCTCAGTTCCTGTTGCTGAAGACCGTGTTCTTTACTATCGAATGGATTCTATTATGAGACGTAAAGCAGACGATATGATATTCTCTTGGGATCATAAAACAACTCATGAAAGATATCTCAATGGAAGACAGTGGGCTGAAGCTTTTCACTTAGGCCTTCAAAATGGAACTTACACTCATTGCCTCTATTGTATGTTTCCTATTGAGAAAGTTCTAGGAATAGAATTTTGTGGGACTGGGTTTACTTACTTATCTCGTGGGAGTAAATACCGTCCTGCAGGTTACCATGCTTCATTTCGTCGAGTCCCTGCATTTAAAACACCTGACCAAATGAATACTTGGCTCTGGACAGTTAACGACACACTTGATGATATAGATCGTGATATGGATAGGTTGTTTCATTGTAAGGAAGGTGACCCAGTCTTGATGGCTTTCAAGATGAATCCAAAGTCTTGTACAGACTACAGAGGATGCCCTTACCATGATTACTGCCTCTCATGGCAAAATCCTTTACAACAATGTTATGAGCCACCTCTTGGATTTAAGATTGAGTTCTGGAATCCAGCAGAGATGGACACTACTAATAAAAAAGATTTGGAGTGGAGATAAAATGATAGAAATAATGAATCTTAGAAATGACAAACCAACTGAACTATATGACTTTAAGGTTGATCGTACTACTCCTTTGGGAAACAGATTCAATATGCAGTCTGAATTTGATAGAAATAGTGTGTGTATTGAGTATGATAATTACTTTCCAACACTGATAGCAAATAAATTACCTAGTATTTACTTTAGTCAAATTCTATCTGCATATAGAAAATACGGAAAGGTAAGACTATTCTGTTGGTGCTTTCCAAAAAGATGTCATGCTGAAACTATTAAGAGAACACTAGAGGAGTGGAAATGATCAAAAGACCTCAAGTCCTTAATTCATCAACCGTCTGCATTCCAACTGGCTATGGAAAGATGTATGTAACTATCTCCGAACACGAAGGTAAACCATTCGAAGTTTTCTGCTCAGTTGGGAAAAGTGGCCAATCTATCCAAGCAAAAGCTGAGGTAACTGGTAGGTTAACTTCACTTGCTTTACGTAATGAGATCCCTGTGGAAGAAGTCATTAAACAACTACTTGACATAGATGGTGGAAATACTTACGCTTGGAAAAAGACTATTATTAAATCTATTCCAGATGCAGTAGGTAAAGTTTTAAAAGAAAAGTATTTAAAGAAAGGAGAGTAAATGCCTTACGATTATAAGAAAGAACTCAAGCAAGTAAAGGACTACTACAATGGTGACCCACTACAAAAACGATTCAGTGCACTCGTAACAGGTGAAACTAATGCTGGGAAAACCTTCTTACTCCGTACTGCACGTAAACCAGTTCACATCGACTCTTTTGACCCAGGTGGAACAAAGTGTCTTCGTGACCTTATCAAATCCGGAGATATTATTGCAGATACTCAATGGGAAGCAGATGACCCCTTCAGCCCAGATAGATTCGCTAAATGGATGAAAGCTGTTGATACAAGAATTCAAATAGGATACTTTGATCATATTGGAACTTATTGTCTAGACAGTGCAACTACCTGGGGTGAGGCTGTCCAAGCTTATGACATGGGAGGAAGAGGTAAAGCAGGTGAGGTCCCTAATCACCGACGTGACTATAATCCTGCAAAGGTGTATATGACTAACTATATTAAAAAACTGATGCGTATTTCTTGTGATTTTATCTTGACAGGTCATCTACGTGAGATGAGGAATCTAATTAGAATAGACACTAAGACTGGAATTAAGTTTGAAGAAGTCAAATACCGATTCTATACAATAGGTCAAGCAGTTATTACAATTCCACTCAATTTTGATGAAATCTATGTATTAAAAGGAAGAGATGACCGTGGAGGAGGAAATCCAAAACGTGAGTTGTTACTTGACTCACTAGGTACATATGTAGCTAGGTCTCGTCTTAAAGCCAATGGTCTTCTTGATGCAATTGAGGAGCCAGATATTAAGAAGTTGTTAGAGAAGATTGGTCTTGATTGGAAGGATAAACCTAAGCTAGAAATTTAAGATCATTAAATTTTTTGTTGATCTTGAAAGGAGGTGATCTAATTTGTTAGTAAAAGAGCTACGAAGATATATTCAACTGCTCCCAGGCAATGCTGATGTAGTTATTCAAAAAAGGATAACTAATAAGTGGACTCTGGTCTCACCAGTATTACATGCAAGGATAACAAAAACAAAAGACTTGAAAAAAGATAGACTGGTACTTATGAATATGAAGTTGGCCAAGAAATCAACTATAACTAACTAAGGAGGAAAACTAATGCCATTAACTGACTACAGCGATCTTGAAAAAGAAATCGCAGACGCTCCAGAACCAAAAATCTTACCTCGTGGAACCGAGGTAAAAGCTCGAATCATTGCTGTTCGTGGAGGGATCTCAGAAAAGAACAGCTGTCAATGGTACACACCTGTCTTCGACGTCCCTGATGATCCTATGGTAATCGAGTTCAATGACTTCTTTTGGGACTTGGCAGATGCTCAAGGAAAAATTGATGAAAAGCAATTTCAACGGGCTCTAAATAGTTTCAGAAACTTCGCAGCTGCTTTTGGTATTGACTATTCACGACCTTTTAGCTGGGAAGATGATCTCCCAGGGCTTGAAGGTTGGCTCATTGTTGGAGTGAGAAAGGATGATGAGTATGGGGATAAGAATACAGTCTCCAAGTATGTCAAAAGAAAGTAATTGAAAATCTTGGGCAGCATGAAGTATTTTGGAAATACTAATCGGAGTAAGGCTCTTAAACCTCTCTGTACAAAATGAGCTATGCAGGTTCGAATCCTGTCTGCCCAAGATAATAAAGGTAAAGATATGAAAGAAATGATACTAATTATTATACTAATAATTATGACTTTCATTATAATACTTAATGAAAACAAAGAAACTAAATTCTCCAATCTCCAAACTGAAAACCTTGAACTTCTCAGAGAAAACTGGAGACTTCAAAAAGAGTGTCAATGTCTACATCCAGGATTTAATCTTACTAAATAATGAAAGGAGGTGAAATAAAATGAAAAAGTTAGTGTTATTAGTACTATTACCTCTATTGTTTAGCTGCATGTGGTTTAGTGATACAGCTGTTGATAGCCCAAGAACATTAGCAGATTATTGTATTGTAGATGATACATCAGATACATATCACACGTACAACCTTAGATATACTAGAGATAAGGCAGAGTTAGCTGAAAAATTTATAATACAGATCTATGCAATAGAGGGAATAAAACAAGTATACCCAAGTCGATACACTGTCGGAATCAGTATTGGAAGTGCTTACTCATGGGAAGAGATTGAGCCAAAAGTCTTTGATTTAATAACTAAATTTGTTAATGGAACTATTGAAGAGGTTATAGATCCAGAGAAGATTTACTAACAGATAACCAAATAATTTAACAATCTTAAAAGGAGAAACAGAATGGATAAGAAAACTTTTGACAGTTACAAAAATAACATACTTCGTAAGGCAGCTACTGTACGATCTGCTAAAGAAGCTGAGTACCTTAGTGAATCAGATTCATTAGCCAACTTCCGGAAGATTGCTTCATTTAGAGGGAATTCAACTCCAGTAACAATTATGAATCTGGGAGCAAAGTCTATCCAGTCAATCTCTGATATGATTAATACTGAGTTTGGGAGTTCTAGTATCCTCAATGATGAAATTATTCCTCTCGAAGAATGGGATGAAAAGTTCGTTGATGCTATTAACTACCTCCTCAAACTCTATGCTTCGATCAGGGAAGAGATGGAATAATACACGACATCGTACATTTTTGAAACTTTGGAGGAATTCAACTTATGGATAAATGTGATAACTGTGAGGACATATATCCAGGTAAAATGATAAAAGTTGTCAACTTACGTGATCCTCACTGTACTAAATGTGGAAGGGAAGTTAACATGAACAAAGACTACTTCGCAGAAACTCAAAAGCGTTGGGATTCTTATTTCTATGCCATCTGTATAGCAGTAGCAAAGAAATCACCTTGTCTATCTCGTGAGATAGGTGCTATCCTTGTACGTGATAGGAGTATTACTTCAACTGGCTACAATGGTCCTCCGAGAGGAGTTCCTCATTGTGGGCAGGACAGATTTTTGAAAGACGAACAACTGAAGTTATTAGCGGAGTTTTCTACATTCCCAGATGAAAAACATCTCTCAAGATTTGAAGAAGAATGTCCTCGCAAAGTTCTCGGCTACAAGTCAGGCACTCACATGGAACTTTGCCCTGCCCAACATGCTGAGCAAAATGCTATTTCAAATGCAGCTCGGAATGGTGTCTCAGTTATTGGAACTACACTTTACATGAACTGTATAATCCCTTGCAAAAATTGCTTTGGTACTCTCATTAATGCAGGTGTTAAGGAAGTCGTTGTCGAAGATGTCAAAGTCTACGACAAACATACTCAATTCTTAATCAACAATTCAAACATCAAAATAAGGAGCTTCAGAAAATGAAAATCATAATCCTCGGTGCTGATGGATACATAGGCTATCCATTGACACTTCATTTATTAAAACTAGGTCACAAAGTATGGACCTTAGATAACATAAGTCGCAGACATAGAGTTAGAAAAGCTAGAAGTGAGTCATTGACTCCCATCTTGGAGCCAAAGAAGAGAATTAAGTATCTAAAAAGTTTTAGCAGATATAAAGGCAACTTCATTTTTGACCTAGGAAGAAATGATCCTGGTCATCTACGTAGTTATCTATCTGAAGTAAAACCTGATGCCATTGTTCATCTTGCTGAGCAGCCATCAGCACCTTGGTCTATGATAGATGTTTATAAAGCAACTACTACACAATACGAGAATGTAATAGGTACTTTGCATCTCCTCTGGGCAATGAAAGAGGAATGTCCTAATGCTCATTTAGTTAAACTAGGTTCGATGGGTGAGTATGGAACTCCAGAGTGTGATATTCCTGAAGGGAAGATTCCTAGTAATTGTATAGGAATATATGGCACAGACTTTGATAGTGAATTTAAAGATAAAATACATACTTGTTCTATGTCAGGCCTTCCCTTTCCTCGCTCACCAGGCTCTCTCTATCATCTCTCAAAAGTCCATGACACTCATAACATAATCTTTGCTTGTAAAACCTGGGGACTTAACTCAACTGATATTATGCAAGGAGTTGTATTTGGGATTGCTAATCCAGGAGTTGAAGAAGAGTTCACACGTTTTGACTATGATCAATATTTTGGTACAGTCATCAATAGATTTTGTGCTCAGGCTATCATTGGACATCCTTTGACAATCTATGGAAAAGGTAATCAAACTCGTGGTTTTCTACCTCTTCAAGATTCACTTCAATGTCTTTCTTTAGCAATCGAAAATCCTCCAAAGAAAGGTGAATATAGAACCTTTAATCAATTTGAGAATATATATAGTATAAATGAGCTAGCCGAAATGGTTCAGAAGGGAATGAATGCTAACGAAACTGTAATGATAGCTCATATACACAATCCTCGAGATGAGGCTGAGAAACATTACTATAACCCTGCACATCAAAACCTCTTTGATATTGGCTACATACCAACAACTGATATCCAAAGTGAGATAGCTAATCTAATTAGGTTATTACTTCCTTACAAAGATAGAGTTATGGAAAAAGCTATCATGCCCACTACAGAGTGGAAATAGATAATTAAAAAATTTAACAAACTGGAGAATCTAATGAACGAAGACTACAAACCACGCTTTTCATTTGAGATTACTGAAGAACAAAAATTCCGTGCTGATAAGCTTCTTGACACCTATGGCCTACGCAAAGCCATCTTTGGCAGAATACTTGATGATGTTCTAGACATCATTGAAGAATACGGTGGGATGGCTATAGGTGTCATGATGAAGGGTAAGCCGAGGGAAATTATTCCTTCGATAAAAGGAGTAGAGGAGGTTGGGAAGAAATGAAATTAAAAAAGTTAATAAAGGATCTAGATAGAAGAACCCTTTATCTACATCATGGTAAGGCATGGGTAGTAAAGTCAGTTTGTAAAGAGCCATCTGTTACTATGATATGCATAGGCACCCATGAAAAAGTAAGTTTTGGAATAAATAGTTTACTCTCTAAAGAATTCAAAAGAATAAAGGAAAAGAAATAATGGCTAACTTAGACGACTTAAACTACAAATCAATAACTGACATGGATGTAGATGAAGCACTTGAAACTATTCGTCAAATTCGCCTATCTAGACGAATACCAGTTAAGAAAGTTACTAAGTCTACAATGAAGAAAAAGAAAAAAATGGCTCCAAAGGTAGACGCAAACCAAGCAGCTGAACTTTTAAAAATCTTAACTGGAGGTAAATAAATGTCTGAAATACAAGTTGGAAAGGTGGGAATGATCCCACTTGAATCTATTACTATCGGTGAACGTGCTAGACAAGAAATGGGTGACCTTGATAGTCTTGAAACTGATATGAAGGGAAGTGGTCTTATCTCACCACTTGCTGTTAAAGATAATAAAGATGGAACCTATTTACTCTTAGCTGGCGAACGCCGATTTACAGTTCTTAAGAAGAATAACATACAACAAATACCTGTCCGTATCTACGAACAAGATCTTTCACCTCTCGAAATGAAAATCATTGAGAAGTCCGAAAACTTCCATCGCAAAGATATGGAATACTATGAGTTTGATGCATTGACTCTTGAAATCCATCAGATGAAACAACAACTTCATGGTGTGAAGGCTCCAGGTCCAGGTGATGGATGGAGTATGAAAGACACTGGCGAAACACTGGGTGTAACTGACGCTTCTGTCTCAATGGCAGTTAAACGAGCAGAAGCTCGTGAAGCATTTCCGGAATTGTTTGACAAATGTAAGACTGCTTCTGATGCATCTAAAGTAATTAAGAAAGTTGACGAAGCAATCGTTAAACAGACTATTGCTCAGAAACTTGAAACACAAAGAAGTGATGGTACCTTGCAGCAACTAAGCAAGTGTTTTATTCTCAAAGATTTCTTTGAAGGCGTTAAGGAAATCCCTGATGAGGTAATGCACTTGGTGGAAATTGATCCTCCTTATGCTATTGATATTAAGAAGAAAAAGAAATCTGATGGTGAATCTCAGTATGCTTTAGAGGATTATAATGAAATAGATATTGAAAAGTATCAAGTGTTTATTAGTAAAGTGTTCCAGGAATGCTACCGAGTCATGGCAACTCACTCATGGCTCATCTGTTGGTTTGCTCCTGAACCTTGGTTTGAAGTCATCTACAGGGAACTAAACAATGCAGGATTTAATACTTCTCGTATGTGTGGTATCTGGACAAAGCCTTCAGGTCAAACTATGCAACCTGATATCTACCTTGCTAATTCCTACGAGATGTTCTTCTATGCATGGAAAGGTAGACCAGCACTTAATAAAGCAGGTCGAAAGAATATATTTGAATTCTCACCTGTCTCACCAAGTCAAAAAACTCATCCAACTGAGCGCCCAATTGATTTAACAACTGAGATTTATGATACCTTTGCTTTCCAAGGTTCACGAGTGTTAATTCCTTTTCTTGGTTCAGGAAATGGTTTAATTAGTGCACAACAACTGGGAATGTCGCCTGTTGGGTTTGAACTTGGCAAGGGCTATAAAGATTCTTTTTTAGTTAAAGTTCACTTGATGAAATAGGAGGTACTAAATGCACGATGTATTCTATACAAAGTCAGAAGGTGGAAAAATAATCCACTCTATGATAAATTTATCTCAAGAAGAACAGAAAAAACAATGTGAAGCTCAGGCATTAGATATAGTAAATAGCTATCATAAAGTGGTACTACTAGATGATAACATTGTTATAGAAGCATCAGCAGTCTTCTTTTTAGATGGATACATATGGGATGCTATTTTATCTGGATATGATTCTATGAGAAAGGAAAAATATAATGTGAAGAAAGAAAAATGGAAAATGAGAAAATTACCAAACTGTCAAAAACTGCCATATTGGGGAAATCTTTAATAAAATAGATCATTAAAAAATTTATTTATCTGGAGGTTAGTTTATGAAAATAGGAGACTTAGAAAAAGGAGTAGCAATCACAGTCATACCTAAATCAAAGTATTCTTTACTCCTAAAAAACTGCGACAGAATGGAAGTTGGTCATTCATTCTTAGTAACTTTTCCTGAGGAAGAAAAGATATACATTAAAAGCCTAAGGTCAACTCTCTCAAGACATGGGATGAAGCATGACAAAAAGTTTGTATGTGGAAAAGTTAAATTTGACCAAGTGAGAATATGGAGAGTTAGATGAAACGAACTTATGTAGGACCTTCTGGAAATGTTCAAGCTAAATTAGCCGGCTGCGGTGAGCAACCTGGTATCGAAGAAATCCGTGCTAGGCCACCTAAGCCTTTTGTAGGTCCCGCTGGTCGCGCCCTAGATGAATGCTTCTCAATGACAAAGATTCTTCGCAGAGATCTTTATTTAACTAATGTTATTAAGGATCTTGACAAACCACTTCGTGCATATATCAATATCAATAGTAAGGGAAAATCGACTATACACCCTGAAGGCTATCAATATATTCAAGAACTTGGTGAAGAACTTAAGAAATTAAAAAATGCTGGTCACCTCAACTGTATCATGGCTTTTGGTAACATAGCATTACTTGCCTTAACAAATCGGACAGGGATAACTAAATGGAGAGGTAGTGTACTTGAATCTACAATAGTTCCAGGTCTTAAAGTCGTACCTACTTTTCATCCAGCTACATTCATTCCACCTAAATTTAATTTCTTGAACAAACCTTTAATTTGTGAAGATTTATTGAGAGGTAAATATGAGTCAGAGTTCCCAGAGATCAGAAGGTTGGAAAGAGATATTGTTATTAAGCCCGACTTCAATCGCTCCATTCAATACCTTATGCACTGTTATGAAGTTGGTTTGCGAGGACAAACCATCGCTCTCGATATTGAAGTCATCAATGGAGAAGTGGACTGTATTTCGCTTGGCTACTCTAATACAGAAGCAATCAGTATCCCCTTCCGTGATCAGAAGGGTGATTATTTTACTCCTGACCAAGAGCTTGAAATTATGCTTCTGGTTGCGAAGATCATACAGGAAAAAAGAATCTCAAAGGTAGGTGCCAATTTCATCTTCGACATGCAATTCTTATTCCGAAAGTATGGTATCCGACCTCGAGGGACAATCCACTGTACACAAATAGCACAAAAGATATCCTTCCCTGACTATCCTGCTGGCCTTGACTTCGTAACTACCATGCACACTGACATTCCTTACTATAAACAAGATGGCAAACAATGGATGAAGATGCAAACTGGTACATGGGAAGAATGGTGGAACTACAACGGAATGGACTCTATAGTCCCAGTTGAAGCAATATCTAAGCAACTTGAAGTACTCCGTAAACAAGGTAACATAGAAACCTACGAACGTCAACGCCGTCTGCAAGAACCTCTTATCTATATGTCTGAGCGAGGAATCAAAGTTGATGTAGCAGGAATGCTTAAATACAAAGGTGAACAAGAAGGTGAGCTGAATCAATTAGCTGACCAACTTAATGACGAGGTAGGTTATGAAATAAATTACAACTCACCTCCGCAGTTAATGAATTATTTTTATAAAGAATGTAACATTAAACCTTACAAAAAACGTAATCAAAAAGGTGAATATAAAGACACTACAGATGTTGATGCACTTAAGCGTATTGCAAGACGTGATATTAAAGGAAGTGCAGCTGCCAGACTAATGTTGGACATTAGATCACTTAGCAAGCGAATATCAACTTACTTAAACATAGGAAAGGTAGATAAAGATGGAAGATATAGAAGTTCGTACAAGCCGGTCGGCGCTGAAACTGGCAGACTCTCCTCAGGTGAGACTATATTTGGAACTGGAGGTAACCAGCAAAACTGGCCCCATGACCTCTTACGCTTCTTCATCTTCGATGAAGGATATCTTGGATATTCTATTGACCTCTCGCAAATTGAAAATAGAATCGTTGCTTATGTTGGTGGAGTTATTCCGCAAATTGAAGCTTTTGAACAAGGAATAGATCTTCATCGTCTCACTGCATCAGTAATCTTCAATAAACCTTACGATGAGATATCAAATGAGGATGGTTCATCAACCTTAGGTGACGGACGTCAAAGTGAACGTTACTGGGGTAAGAAAGGTAATCATGCTATTAACTATGATGTTGGATATAAGAAGTTTGCTCTCACAAATGAGATGAATGAAGGTGAATCTAAATATGTTCTTGGAACTGTTCATCGAGGTTATCCACAGATCAAAAATGGCTATCAACAAACTATCATAAACATGCTTAAGAAGGATAGAACTGTTACTAATCTGTTTGGTCGTAAGCGTTTGTTCCTAGGCCCTGTAATACCTTCTTACCCTAACACTCCAAAGAGTGCCTGTCAAGCTACCTACCGTGAGGGCTATGCACAGCTTCCTCAATCAACTACTGCTGATAAGATAAATGAACAAGGACTTGATTATATTTACTATAACCAAACTCAATTTGCTCCAGTTGAACTTCTTGCACAGATTCATGATTCAGTAGTGTTTCAAATTCCTCTGTCAATCCCTCTCGAGGAACATGCTAAGATAATCTTGTTAATCAAACAATCCCTCGAACAATCACTTTACTGGCACGATACTGAAATTAAAACTCCATGTGACTTAGCCATTGGCTTTAATATGTGTAAGGAAGACATGAAAGAATTAAAGAGTAAAGAGATACCAAGTAATACTAATCTATTTGCAGGTAAAATAAAAGATATTTACGATGAACTGGAGCACTAAAATATGTCTGACACTGAGCGGAATCTCCCAGATTGGATCAATGGCTTCATGCGACTTACTGATGATTCAGAACCTCCTGTTCTATTCAAAAAGTGGTCAGCTATCTCAACTATTGCCTCTGCACTTCAACGTAAGTGTAAAGTTGAAATAGGAATTTCATTAACTTTTTATCCAAACTTTTACATCGTCCTTGTAGGACCTTCAGCTACTGGTAAAGGTACAGCAATGAAGTATGCCTACGATCTTATAGAGCAAGTACCTTCCATTCGCTTAAGTGCCCAGGCCACCTCCCTTCAAGCACTCATCCGACGACTTAAAGAAACCAACCTAACTGACATAGACATAGAAACTGGTAAGCAAATCTACCATTCATCGATGACAATTTTCAGTAACGAGTTCACTGTATTCTTGGGATATCACAATAGAGAACTAATCGCTGCTCTCTGTGACTGGTATGACTGTCATAACAAGTGGACTTATGACACTATCAAACGTGACAAGGAAACCGTTGTTGGAGTCTGGGTTAATCTTTTAGCAGGAACTACTCCTGACAATATCCAAGAAAGCTTACCAACTGCAGCTATCGGTGGTGGTCTCACATCAAGAATTATCTTTGTTAATGAAGAGAAGCCAGACAAACTAGTTGTCTTTGAAACCGTTAGTCAAGACTTAATGAACTTACAGAAATTCCTAGTCCTTGACCTAGAACAAATATCTCTAATGAGTGGGACATTTCACTTTACAGAAAATGCTATGAAATTCTACAGTGACTGGTGTCATGACGCTAGGGCTAATCCTCCATTTTATGATAAGAATTTCGATGGTTATTGTGGAAGGAGACGAAGACATTTACTATCACTAGCAATGGTTTGTAGTGCAAGTAAAGACAATGACATGGTAATAAGTGCAGACCATCTTCAGCGTGCATCTGATTTATTGAATGAAGTAGAAATTAAAATGGGAACTACTTTCAGAGGGCTTGGAAAGAGTGACATATCATCTCTCATTAACGATGCTATTATTTTCATTGAGAATTCAGCAACTAGAGAAATTCCAATCTGGCAGTTCGCTAGACACTTTGAAGGTAATATGGATAAGTTGTCTATGGATAGGGTTTTAACTACACTTGAGGTGAGTAATTATATTAAGACAGTTAGAAAACCTGGAGTGGATAGTATGATTGTTATATTAGATCGTTAAAAAATTTAATCAACTTTTTCACGAAGTTTAGCAACTTCTCTCCTAAAATCTTTACTAACAACTCCACCTGCTATAATGACAGTAGCTATTTCCTTTCTTAGCTGATCACGTTCTTCAGGTGTGGAGTTGTTAAGTCTATCTACATAAACCTTAGCACGTGCCTCAGTTGATAATCCCCTCAAACGTAGCCAAAAAGAACGGTTTGGGAGTTCTTTAATTCTCTCTTGAAATACAAATCTGTCTTTCAATCTATCAAAAATATCTTTGTCTTTAAAAGACTTAATATAATCAACTACTTCTTTTCTCGTGGTGTTCTTCTGAAACAAGTAACCTTCAACTCTCATGTCAAGGCCTCGATTCTGAATCCATCTATCAATGTCAGATTTCTCCTCTGCTTCCTCAATCTTACCAGCGTACTGTGTGTAAGGATTAGTTACACCAAAGAATCTTCTAACCACAGGAATCTTATGTAATACTTCAGCTAAATGTTTCTCTCTCATATCCTTGGGAAGATCACCAAAAGCTGCATCGTAACCTTGACCTAATAAATAAGACCACAAAGTTCCATTAGTTGTGAGCTCCTCAACTACATGTTTTGTTCTCTCAGGCGACAGACCAGTTTTGGCCCCTAGATCTATATAAAATTCAGGAGTCCTCCCTGGGATATATTCCTCTTTACTTTCTGGATATCCGAAAGGTTTATCAGTCCTGCGCCAAATATCTTCATTCATCCAAAAGTCTTTATTTGTAACGTATCCAAGTGCTCCACTAATTGTAGGCGGAAGACTTGAGACTCCAACAGGTGATAACTCCTTAAGCGATTCAACAGTCCCATCAACATCTATTTCATTACCTAACCATTTATCAGTAGATGCTTCAAAGAACTTCTTAAAGAATTTCTGTCCAGGATCTAAAGGTATTTTCAAATAAGGATATCTCATTTGTCCTTTACTATCCTCAAATCCAAACTCATCTCCAAGGGGAATGATTAGGTTATTTTGTGAATCTATATCATTCTTAACCGCCTCCATAGTCTTCGGATACATTTTATTTGCAGCTATATAGATACCAGATGTAAGTGCAGCTAACTGCGATAGTCTGTAAGTTGACACAGCAGGATTATCTTTAAATGTCCTCAATAAACCTCTCGTTCCCTGAATAGCTGCATTAAGGTAAGGCATTGCATTGTCAAGTGCTTTAGCAATTCCACCGCCTTGACCAAAGTCCATATAGTCACGAGCTGCAAATGTAGCTTCTTTCGCATCTTTACCTTGTCTCATTGCCCTCTCACGGATTGCTAAGCGAGTAAGTATTTCACTTGTTTCACCAAAGTAGCCAAGAAAGTCATAAACCTTGTCTATGGGCCCTTCAAGATGTCTACCTCTTTGAAATAATCTACCTTGATGAACCATGAACTCCATTCCACCACCTTCATTTATATAGTCCTCATAACGACCTTTACGAAGTACAGCATCTGAGAATACATTTGCTAGATCACGACCCATCTGAAGTCCAAAAACTGGTAGTGTTGGACTATATACAGATTTCCACTTACCATTTTCAAAGGCCCTAGCTGTAAACCAAGTATGCATGATATCTCTTGGAAGATTAGCAAGTGCAAATCCCCAGTTAATTCCTGTAGCAAAAGTTCTCAAGACAGGTGATCCACTTGCATAACGTAGAAATTGGCTATAACGATATGAGGTCTCAGGATTACTAGTAATCCATTCTTTAGACATCTCAGGGGAAATATAGAGGGGTTTTCTTTTACCTCCTTCATGAACAAAGATACGATTCCAGCCAGTGGGAATCCTATCCCTAGGTGAATCCTTGACACGGACAAAAGGATTTTCTTTATCCTTTCTGGCTAACTCAAGAAGTTCCCTATTAGCTAAATTATTCATGATTCTGCCATAAGCCCTATTAAAAACTTCAAGTGCCATGACGTCTGAACTTCTCTCGAATATATCTGTGTCACGACCTTTAGCTAGAGATTCAACTCCTGAATCATAAACAGTCCTTGACTTCTTACCTACTTTAGCTTTATACCTTTGATCATAGATATCAACCAACTTAATTCTACGATAATTATGCAAAACAAGTGCATCAAACTCAGTTTGAGAAATCAGCTCTGCCTCAAGCATATCTTGAAGTGGTTTTTTCATCCAACTGAAATAACTTCCAACTCTACCTCCTATAGAACCATCTGGATTTTCATGATAAAGTTCATATGCCTTTTTAGGTGATAAACTTTCTTTAGGCTGAAATAAAGTAATGTAGGCAGCGCTTTCAGTAGCTGGATGTTCTTTTAAGTATTTAAATTGTTTCTCAGTTTTATATTTTGCTATATCAAGTACACGAGTATGAAAGATAAGTTCATTTAATATTTTCTTTTCTTTCCTAGACAATCCTCCGTAAACCTCCTTTCTCATTTGCTTCAATAAATTAGCAGCAATTGAGGGTGATCCCTTGGCTAGATACATTGCCTGCAAAATTTCATATCCTTCTTTGTCAAGTTTATCAAGTAACTCCTTACGAATATTTCCTGAGCGATCAACAAAGGACAGGACAAGTTCATCCTTAATCATTTTAGCTGCAACTTTAGGTTTGAGAGCTTTCATTCCACGTGCTTCTTCACCAGCTTTTTTAGCTTTATTATAAAGTTTAACAAGTTGCTTAGTAGCTTCATCAACAGGAATTCCTGAGTAGAACTTGTCTCCAGATCGTGAAATTTTTTGACGATCTAATCCTCTAGCCCAACTAGCTCCTTCCTGTACAACTTCTTTCCATTTTAAGTGATCAATCCCTGTAATAAAATAATTCTGTCTTAACTCATCTGCCCTTGCAGCTAACGTTGAAAGTGCTTCTCTTGTTGTTACAATATCTATCGTCTCATCTCCATGATACCATCTATTAACATCATTAATCAGTTTCTGAGTCATTAACTCAGGATCGCTTTCGACTGCCTTAGGCCTTTCACTATAAAGATTCTTATAAGTCTCAGTCACTTCTTTATCTTGAAAGAAAGGACTCCTCTCACCTTTAAGCCCAGGAACTTCAACTCCTGGTTGTTCATCGACTTCGATTATTTTTTCTTTAGGCTTCTCGAATGGTTTCCTTATTTCATTTAGTTTTGTTTCAACATTTTTAACATTAGCCTCTTTGGTTGCAAAGGTACTCTTTGTCTTATTATCAGTCCACATATACAATGAAGGACCATCAATGGTCTCTTGTCTACCTTCATAACGAATATCTAACTCAGCCTCAGTAGATTTAATAGGATCCTTAACAACTTGCTTAATTTGTTTCTTTGTAGGTTTCTTCAACCCAGTTTTCTCAACAGGAAAAGTCTTCTCCAATGCAACTCTTTCAGCTTGTCTTCCTAACTCTTCCCTAATCAGAACATCTCCGCCTAACTTTTCAGCAGCTGATTTTGCTTTCAGCTCAAGCTGTTGCTTTTCAATTTCAAGAACTTTCTTCTGAGCTTGCTTAACAATTTCGTCAGGGACTAACTCTGTAGCCTTCTCTTTCTCAATAATTCTTCTAGCTTCAACACCTATACCTTCTACATCCTTAGCAAACTCAGATCTCCTACCTCCATGAAGAAGTAGTCCCATAGCCATGAAACCACTAATATCACCTAGAAATTTAGATGCTCCTCTGATATTAGGATAGTCATTGAAGCCTTTCCATCCTGCAACTTCGTGACCTAAGGCTGACAATGCTCCAAGAGGAGCCATTATAACTTGTGTAGCAAGTTCAGATTCTCTAGTCGGTTTACCAACGATAAGTTCCTTAGCAGGCTGAAAGAATTCCATTCCTTCAACCATACCCTCAGAAGCAGCATTGTAGATTTCTTCAAGATTAAGAGTATTACCAATGGCTATTTGATCTACAAACTCTTTACTAGCCTTACCCGAAGCCCCAATTAAACCAGTTAAAAATCCTGGAATTGAAAGTGCAAAGTCAAGGCCTCCACGAATGGTCTCCATTGGATGAGTAGCAAGAGTTGTAAGGCCTTTAAGAGTCTCAGATATAATACCTCCAGCTCTTTCTGTATCAATGATAGGTTTACCTTCCTTGTCTAGTGGAACTCCAGCTTCACTCCATCCACCTTCAGGCCTAGGACCAAATCCTGCTTTGCTCATAATAGCTGAAGCTCTCGGAAATATATCACTTCTATAAGTACCCTCAGATACATCAATTGGAACATCTGTAGTCGGCATCTCAGTTGTTAAACTACTAGACTTTAATAAGTCAATTCCAGACCTAGCTTCATGTCCTAAGAGTTCAATTCCAGACTTTGGTTTTTCTTCAACACCTAATAAATCAAGACCAGAAACCATAATTATTCCCTTATTTTAGATCTAATATATTCAACATCACCTGAAGGCCATCTGACAGTCCAGATCATCGTTGTCTGAGCATCATCAGCAAACTTAACCTCCTGAATAGTCCCACCACTAGCTAATATCTTACTTTCAACAAAATTAACTGATTCCATAGCTCGAGTCAACCCAGGTTTATCAGACTGAAAGATCTTATTCTGTACATCTTCGCTACTAATATATTTGCCGAGATCATCAACCCATTTGGGATCCTTGAAATAAAGCTGGCCCTTCAACTCGCCAAGAGCTTTCTTCTCCTCAAGTTTCTCGCCAAGTGAGATCCTAGTTGCTCCAGATCTAGCAAGTTCCTTCGCAGCTTCCATTAACTTGGGATCCTCTATAGCAGCCCTAAGAAATTGTTCTTTGTCAGTAGTTTCTAATTGCTGATACTCTTCAAACGTATAAATATCTGCATCATCTAGTCTCTTAGCAGTATGAACATAAAGGGCATACTCTCTTTGATCACCAGTTAATGATTTCCACTGTCTATGAGAAACCTCACCGACTCCAGGAACTTCAACTGGATAAGGTTGATCAAGAGGTTTTGTTTCAGGTGTAAGAAGTTTCTGAATTTGAGCAGTCTTATAATACATATCTACAAGATCAGTAATTTTCTTCTGTCCTAACTGCTCTTTCATCATTCCAAACTGCAGCGCCTGTGATATATCTTCAGTAGTCAGGCCAGCCAGGTCGGCAGCTGAGATACCTGGCTGACTACTTGAAGGGTTTAGGAAATCTCCAGACCATTGAGGTATCTGACCTCGTTCAGTAGATCGATTTTTCCTTAGTGGTTCTAGTTGAGTATCCATAACTGATGGACTAACTCCTCGATCTATCATAGGACCAGCAGTCATTCCTCTTTCACCAGGTATCCTAGCAGTGTCAAATGCTCCTCTTAACTCACTCACAGGAACATCAAGTTTCATTCCTTTACTATCCATAGTGACCCTGCCACCTTCAGGAACC
>Ga0208015_1000149_pt1 | contig 48741 bp, 47 predicted proteins | sample 26BtaG_FD_184101 | JGI IMG/M metagenome (GOLD analysis project Ga0208015, IMG submission 184101) | Marine viral communities from Cariaco Basin, Caribbean Sea - 26B_WHOI_OMZ_CsCl (SPAdes) (version 2) | ecosystem: Environmental > Aquatic > Marine > Oceanic | place: Caribbean Sea: Cariaco Basin... | reverse complement strand
TTAAAAATCTGCTTCAACACTAAACTCAACCATTATATATTTCAAAACTTCAAAGTGTCACAAGAGGCAATCCAAGACGGCTATAGAGGCGATGTGAAAGTGCTTTTTGAGGTGGATAAAGAGGGGAGTATAAGCGTTGTGCACGTGGATGCCATCTATGATGCCCTTAGGGATGAAACCAAAAGGGTGTTCCAATCTTTACCCAAAGTTCAGCCCGGAACTTATAATGGAAAGCCTACATTCTATCAGTATTCATTGACCATCAAAATTCCTTTGGTTGATCCTGAATTCATGAAAAATAAAGTTTCGGAAGAACAAGAGCACATTAAGGAGTTTGAGGATCTCAACAAGATCGTTTCCAACGAATTTGATAGCATTACCAAGAATATTGTCACTTATAAAGGACTTGAATACAGCAGTCAATTGAATATTCCCTTCACCCATCAATACTATTCTCGGTTTGATGCCAACATGAATGGTTTGGGAACAAACAGTCATACCGCAGCGAAACCATTTGTATATGAAGATGTTGCTCAATATTATGATTTTAAAGCGGAAAAGGAAACCCTGAAAAAAGGATCGGACGGCTGGTGGAGCAGAAAAATATGGGATGAGCATTTAGTCCAAATTCAGGGAGAAGATTATTGGTTTTCCATTGATCCTGTTTTTGATTTACAGGTGGGTAAGGATACCGATGCCGATTTCAACACCACTTTCAACAATACCAGAGGCGTTTACATTCAAGGAGGTTTGGGCAAAAAGTTCAGTTTTTCTACGTCGGTCTTTGAAAGTCAAGGAAGATTTGCCCAATATTACAACCAGTATGCCGAAAGTTTAAAGGCATTTGGTCCTGATCCTGCCATTGTTCCAGGACGAGGGATAGGGAAACGATTTAAGGACGATGCCTATGATTATCCAGTTGCTGAAGCCTATTTGTCGTATGCACCTGCAAAATTCATAAATTTTCAATTTGGACATGGAAAGAATTTTATAGGAGATGGCTATCGTTCGCTCTTTCAAAGTGATGTGGCCGCCCCGCAGACTTTTTTGAAATTGAACACCAAATTTTGGAAAATAAAATACACCAATACATGGATGTGGCTCCGTGACGTCCGCGATGCTGTAGTTGAAGACAAGGCCTTCCTGACCAAATATATGGCCAATCATTATTTGAGTTGGAATGTGTCCAAGCGACTCAATATTGGTCTTTTTGAATCCGTAATGTGGACCGACACCAATGGAAGAGGGTTTGATATTAATTATCTCAACCCCATCATCTTTTTTAGAGCTATTGAATTTGAAGCTGGGCAAGGATCGGGGAATGCCGTTTTGGGAGCGTCGGCAAAATATAAATGGAATAATAAAGTCAATTTATACGGGCAATTTATCTTGGATGAATTTTCGTTAAGCGATGTTAAAGCAGGAGACAAAAGTTGGAAAAATAAATTCGGATACCAATTGGGAGCCAAATATTACGATGCATTCAAGGTTGATAATCTAATGTTACAGTTGGAATATAACCAAGTAAGGCCTTATACGTATTCGCATAATACCATTGTCAATAATTATGGACATAGCAATCAACCCATGGCCCATTTATGGGGAGCCAACTTTAGGGAATTCATCATTATTGGACATTACAATTACCAGCGATGGTTTGCCGATGCCAAATTTATTTTTGGAACACGGGGTCTGGACTTTAATGATGGGACTGATAATTTCAGTTATGGCGGCGACATTTATAGAAATTATAATGAACGTCCTTTTGACAAGCATGTGAAGATTGGCCAGGGTAACAAGACCAAAACCTTCAATGCCGAACTGCAGGCAGGCTATATTATAAATCCGGTGAGTCATTTAAAAGTATTTACCAACATCAGTTTTAGAAATTTCAATCCGGAAGCCAATACGGAAACTACCTTTAAAAACAGTACCGCTTGGTTTAATCTTGGGATCAAGACTGATTTGTTCAATTGGTATTTTGACTATTAATAATTCCTGCGAAGGCAGGAATCTCCAATACAGACGTACCATCCTCTAATTTAGAACCTGTCCCTTAAAACTATTTTGAGACAGAAACCTCCTGTACAAAGTCGATTTTTTTTAATTAATCTTCAACATTGATCAATGAGAGTTAGTGATTTAGTCCAAATTGCACCACTTCATCCATATTTTGTCGATGCAAAACACCAACAATGACAGGACATTTCAGCCTGTCAAATTTTAAAAATACCAACTCAACATCTGCCGTTAGATTTCAAAAAATCCAATCAGTTCAACGAAACTTATTTATTCTTTAATTGAATTGCTCAAAACCAATTTTCAAAGTATCTTTGCACTCGCATTTACAAGCGTCAAATACAAGACTGATTGGCAACAAAAAAATCTTCTTTACCAAGGGTCTCGGCTATTTCTGATTTTAAGGAAATAACCAAGATGAGACTATCATTGAGTGTCGTGTTTTCAGCAATGGCTGGGTACATGTTGGGTGCAACAACTATTGAAATCGGCACGTTGGTATTGTTGGCATCTGGTGGTTATTTTATGGTTGGTGCTTCCAATATCTATAATCAAATTATTGAGCGGGATCTCGATGCGCTGATGGACCGTACCAAAAATAGACCTATTCCTGCGGGACGCATCTCGGTCAATGCGGCCCTTACCATGGCCATCATCTTTACCATTCTTGGAATTGCTTCCCTATATATAATCAATCCACGCACCGCCATGTATGGTGCTATATCCATATTTTTATACACAAGTGTCTATACTCCGTTAAAAACAAAGACACCACTATCCGTATTTGCTGGAGCAATACCAGGAGCCATTCCATTTATGTTGGGTTGGGTAGCTGCACGAAATGCTTTCGGAATTGAACCTGGCACCCTGTTCGCTATTCAGTTCTTTTGGCAGTTTCCTCACTTTTGGGCCATTGGATGGTTTTTGTTTGACGATTATAAAAAAGGTGGATTTTTCATGCTTCCAACAGGAAAACGCGATAAAGGTACAGCCACACAAACCGTAATGTACACCATCTGGACGGTCTTAATATCCATCATTCCTGTTTTTGGAGTCACGGGAGATTTAAAATTGTCCATTGTTGCCGCCATTATAGTGTTTGCCATAGGTTTGGGAATGATCTATTACGCATTGCAATTGTATGTTAAAAGAACTGAACTAGCGGCAAAACATCTTATTTTTGCTAGTGTTATATACATCACCTTACTACAGATTGTTTACGTTGCCGATAAATTTATAAGATAATATGGATTTTACAGAAGGAACCTTTGAAGAGAAAAATAACAGAGCGAAAAAAATGATGCTTTGGTTTGGAATTGTGTCGCTTATCATGTCATTCGCAGGATGGACAAGTGCATTTGTCGTGAGCAGTACAAGAGAAGATTGGCTAAGGGATTTTCAATTGCCAAATGCCTTCATCATTAGTACGGTCATGGTGGTGCTGAGTAGTGTCACCTTTGTCTTGGCGCAAAAAGCTCTTAAAACCAACAACAGGCAAATGACAACAACCTGGCTTTTAGCAACCTTGGTGTTGGGAATTGCGTTCATTACCAATCAGTTTGTTGGCTTTCAACAGATCATTGATATGGGCTATAATTTTACAGGACCTACCAGTAATGTGACCATGTCTTATATTTATTTAATCGCTATGGTACATATTGTGCATGTCCTAGCGGGATTGGTTTGCATTTTAGTCGTAATTTATAATCATTTTAAACAGAAGTATAGCGCCACAGATATGCTCGGTGTGGATCTTGCGGCAACATTTTGGCATTTTATTGATATTCTGTGGGTCTATCTCTTTTTATTTTTATATTTTGTGGGATAATTGTTGGTGTTTTTTCAATTCAAATTAATTGCCAACCGCAGAAAACATTAGTTATAGGGTTTCAAAATTCAATAAGGATGTTTCTTTAGATGAATAAAATGATTATTTTTGTGCAACTTTTTAAACTAAAAAACTAATCACTACATATGGATTCAACTGTCGTGAACACTAGTGCCGAAAACAAGCGTTGGGGCGGAGGTATAGAGCCGTTAAAAGCGAGTTACGGTAAAATGATGATGTGGTTTTTCCTCACTTCAGACTCATTGACCTTTACTGGGTTTTTAGCAGCTTATGGCTTCTCAAGATTTAAATTTGCTGATTCTTGGCCTATAGCCGATGACGTGTTTACCCACGTTCCTTTCATTCACGGTAATTATCCGATGATTTTCGTGGCTTTCATGACATTCATTTTGATCATGTCTTCTGTTACCATGGTATTGGCAGTAGATGCAGGACATCAAATGAAAAAGGCGAAGGTGAGTTTATATATGTTTTTGACGATTTTGGGAGGTTTTATCTTCCTGAGTTCCCAAGCCTATGAGTGGACCACATTTATCAAAGGTGGTTACGGAGCGGTTGGAACCCATGGTGGGAATATCATACAATTTGTGGATGCAAGTGGCGAGCGTGTCGCATTAAAGGATTTTGCGATAGCCGAATCTTCTGATCGTACCCAACATACACGAAAGGATGGGCTATGGTTTTCTGGTGAAAAGGCCCTTCCAAGTTTTACTTTTGAAGAAGTTCTAGCTGGATTTGAAGCTAATCCTGGTGTATTTGTGAGAACGACCTATACTGCTGAGGATGGCCATAAGACAATTTTATCCCGTAGCGAATCCCTTAGAGAATTAAGAACCAAGGGAAAAAATGTAGTAGAAGGTGCTAATTTGATCCAAAACGAATACGGTCCACCATTATTTGCAAACTATTTTTTCTTCATCACTGGTTTCCACGGATTCCACGTGTCTATAGGTGTCATGTTAAATATTATTATATTCTTTAACGTCCTTATAGGTACTTACGAGCGAAGACGTAGTTATGAAATGGTCGAGAAAGTGGGTTTGTATTGGCATTTTGTTGACTTGGTCTGGGTATTCGTATTTACATTCTTCTACTTAGTATAATTTTAGATAATTTAATTTAAACATGGAAGCATCAGCAGAAACACATAAACTGGCAATATTTAGAGGGTTATTAAAGTTCAAATCCAACAAACAGAAAATATGGGGCGTATTGATCCTTTTGTCTATTGTTACGGCCATTGAAGTTCTTTTGGGAATTTACAAACCAGAAATGTTTATGGGCCAGGTTTTGGGAATGAAGGCCCTTAACTGGATTTTCATTATATTGACCATCGTAAAAGCCTACTATATTACCTGGGATTTCATGCACATGAGAGACGAAACCGCGAGTTTAAGACGAATGGTGGTCTGGACAGCTGTGTTTTTGATTTCCTATATAATCTTTATATTATTACAAGAAGGAGGCTACGTTGAGTATGTCTTTACCAATGGATTTGTTAAGACCGATTTTTAATAGATCTCTTTTTGATAGAACAGTAGGATTTAAGTGTTAAACATAGATAAAAAGACGGTTATATGAACCGTCTTTTTTATTTTTGCACTTGTGTAATTCTGCGTGCATTTATTGATTTAATAGGCACGTTGGAAGAGTGTTAATCGTGCAAATTGTTTTAAATGAATAAAAAACTTGTCAAACGCTATTCAGTTCTCATCATACTGTTTTTTCTCCCCGTGGCGTTTCTTTTGATGCTCTATCCAGCAAAGCATAATTTTATTGCACTCGATGTGATCAAGGAGAATGTAGAGGATATTTCTGAAATCAGCGAATTTGAACTTAAAGACCATATTACGGTACTAGCTTTTTTTGGAAAAACACCAGTGCAGAGTGCCACAGCAGCATCCAATTTAAAGCAATTGATCTATGACAAGTTCAAGGGTTTTAAAAAGTTTCAGATTATTGCCGTTATGGCTCCTGAAGCAGAATCAGAACTTCCGTTGCTTAAGAAGGAAATTGAATCTCATGAAGACCTAAAATATTGGCATTTTGTTTTTTTAGAGGAAGATGACATTTTAGATCTTTTTGAGAGTTTGAAATCAGATCGACCTTTGGATGAGAGCCTCTCTACTTCCAGGGTGTTTATTGTTGATGGAGACCTCAACCAACGCGGACGTTTGGATGATAGAACCGAAATGGAAAGAGAAAGAAATGCCGATGTTTATGATTTAACCTCATACGACTGTGTGGAAGTTGCCATAATAAAAAATAAAATGAGTGAAGATATACGTGTGTTGTTTACAGAGTATAGAGAAAAGCGCAAGGGAAATTATGACTCTTCAACACGACGTGCTAACGAATTAAAAGGTATTACCAATGAGCAAGAAAACTAATTACTCTTACATAGGAGTGTCGTTTATTATACTTCTGTTTGGAATTTACTTTGTGCCAAAAATCATTGATCGCATAAGTAATGACGATATTGTGAGAGATGAAAGCAGAAGTAAGGACATTAATCTGAATCCGAAAAAAAGACCAGGGAACCTTTCCGATTTACAATTTATCGAAATCAACGGGGTGAGAAGAAAAGTGCCCGATTTCAGTTTTACTGATCAAAATGGAAACACCATTTCCAATAAAGATTATGATGGGAAAGTGTATGTGATAGAATTCTTTTTCACAACCTGCCCGAGCATCTGCCCAAAAATGAATGCCAATATGGTGCAGATTCAAAATGCATTTCCAGATGAAAGGAGTTTTGGAATTGCTTCATTTTCCATAACACCCCATATTGACACTCCGGAGGTATTGAAGGCCTACGCAGACAATAATGGGATAACGAGTCCTAATTGGCATTTAATGACTGGAGATGTTGACGAAATTTATAAATTGGCCAATGAAGGCTTCTATCTGTATACGGCCAAAGATGAAAACGCCGAAGGAGGGTTCGAACATTCGGGTAATTTTGCTCTTATCGACAAAAACGGTTTTATCAGATCAAGATCTGATAGTCAAGGTAGCCCGATAATTTACTATAATGGCATCATTTCAGAAGAAGAAAAAGTTGATGAGACAGGAATGGAGCAACAGATTACTTGGTTGAAAGAAGATATTGCAAAGTTGTTAAAAGAATGATGGAAAATAGCAATAGGGCCGCGGAGAAAAAATACAATATTTGGATTGTTATACTTTCAGTTACTATCCCATTGATCGTAGGGGCACTTTTTGGCATCAATTTGCGGGATTTAGGTTATGATGTTGAACCACTGACGTTCTTGCCTCCTATTTATGCGACTATAAATGGGCTGACTGCATTACTCTTGATCATCGCCTTCTGGGCCATTAGGAACAAAAATATAGCACTCCACAAAACTTTGATGACCGCCGCAATAGGTTGTTCGATCGTGTTTTTATTGATGTATATTGCGTATCATATGACGAGCGACTCAACGCCTTATGGTGGTGACGGTATCATGAGATATGTTTATTTTACTATACTTATTTCCCATATATTATTATCCATTATAATCATTCCTTTTGTATTGATTACTTATGTACGCGCCATCACCAATAATATTGAGCGCCATAAAAAAATAGCGCGAATTACCTTTCCAATTTGGTTATACGTTGCGCTTTCAGGAGTGATTGTTTATATTATGATTTCACCTTATTATGTCTAAAATGAAAGTTCGCGTTTTTTTTATTCTGTTTTCACTGTTTACATTTTTCTCGACCAATGCCCAGTGTGCCATGTGTCGTGCAGTGTTGGAAAGTGAAGAAGGGCAGTCTACTGCAAAGGGTGTCAATGACGGTATAGTGTATTTAATGGTTATCCCTTATTTGTTGGTTGCCGGTATGGGATTAGTCATGTACTTGAAATTCTACAAAAAGAAAAAAGTATAAAAAACACGTTTTCTTGTAACAAATCCATTCTTTTTCAGTCTTATTATTATTAATTCAAGATGAGTCTTAACAATTTGTTAATATAATAGGTGTCTTGTTTTATGTAACATTGCAGAAGCAACCGTCTTACTATGATACAAATTAAAGATTTACATAAATCCTACCACATGGGTACGAATTCGCTTCATGTGTTAAAAGGAATTAATTTTAACGTCAAGGAAGGCGAATTAGTATCAATTATGGGATCTTCCGGATCGGGCAAATCAACGCTCTTAAATATTTTGGGCATGTTGGATGAAGCCGATGAAGGATCATATACCTTGGATAATGTCCCAATTAAAAATCTCAATGAAAAAATTGCCGCTAACTACAGAAACAAATTCTTAGGTTTTATTTTTCAATCCTTTAATCTTATCAATTATAAGTCGGCTTTAGATAATGTAGCACTACCATTGTATTACCAAGGCGTCAACCGTAAAGACCGTATTGAAAAAGCAATGCATTATCTGGATAAAGTGGGGTTGGCACCATGGTCCCACCATCTGCCTAACGAGTTATCCGGTGGACAAAAACAACGTGTGGCCATTGCAAGAGCCTTGGCAAGTGATCCTAAAGTATTGCTGGCTGACGAGCCTACCGGAGCTTTGGATACCAAGACATCAAATGAGGTCATGGAACTTATCCAAGGTATCAATGATGAAGGAAAGACCATTTTATTGGTTACTCATGAGCCTGATATTGCTCGAATGACCAAACGTATTGTCAACTTGAAGGATGGGGTCATTATTGATGATAATTTCGTTGAACAAGTTAGAGCTAATCAGTATGTTTAATATTGAACGTTGGCAGGAAATTTTTGAGAGCTTAAGTAAAAATAAACTCCGGACCTTTTTAACTGGTCTATCCGTTGCATCTGGTATCTTTATATTGGTCATTCTATTAGGGTTCAGCTCTGGGATTCAAAATGGAGTCACCTCACAATTTGAAAGGGATGCTGCCAATAGCATTTCGGTTTGGACAGGCGTTACCACCAAAGAATATAAAGGATTAAATCCTGGACGACGAATTCAGCTCAAAAATCAAGACTTCAATGATATTGTGGATAAATACGACGACCACTTAGAATTTAAATCGCCGTTTTATACCATTTGGGGCGGGTTGGTCAACTATAAAAATGAATCTGGAAATTATAGAATCCAAGGCGTTTTACCCGATAACCAATTCATTGAAAATGCAGATATCAGTCAGGGCCGTTTTTTAAATCATTCTGATGTGGTGGGAGCAAAGAAGGTGGCCGTTATCGGAAATAAAGTGAGTCAGGATCTATTTAAAGGTCAAGATCCCATCAATAAGGACATTTCCCTTTATGGAATAAATTTTAAAGTTATAGGCGTCTTTTACGATCCGGGTGGAGAACGGGATGAAAGTAAAGTAATGATGCCCATTACTACAGCCCAAAAAGCATTTAACGGCGGAAATAATATCAGAAATATGACCTATACCGTGAAGATGTCCGATAATTTTGACGAGGCCGTAAAACTATCCGAACAAATTTCACTAGGCATTGAAAACGATTTAAAACAAACACATATAATTGCCCCGGACGATATCAGCGCGATTAATGTAAATAACACCTTGGAAGAAGCAAGAAAAATCTACTCCCTTGTGGATACCATAAAAGCAGTATTTTGGTTTGTTGGAATTGGGACTATAATTGCGGGTATTGTTGGGGTAGGGAATATTATGCTTATCATAGTTAAGGAGCGTACCAAGGAAATTGGTATTCGTAAGGCTCTGGGGGCGGTCCCTATGTCTATAGTTGGGATGATTTTACAGGAATCTATTTTTGTGACTATGTTCTCAGGACTTTTTGGGCTTATCGCCGGACTGGGCCTTCTGGAAGTCATCGGCCCACTTATAGAAAGCGACTTTATTAAATATCCGCAAGTGGACTTCAATACGGCATTGATCACAGTTTTTGTGTTGGTGTCTGCAGGTGCTATTGCGGGATTTATTCCAGCTTACCGTGCCGCCAAAATTAAACCTATAATAGCACTAAGAGACGAATAATATGTTCAGCAAAGACCGATGGGACGAAATATTGGAAGCTTTAAATGCAAATAAGTTCAGAACTTTACTGACAGCATTTGGTGTGTTTTGGGGCATCACCATTTTGGTGCTGTTATTGGCTTTGACCAATGGTCTTAAAAACGGCGTAACTGCCGGCTTCGGTAATTTTGCTACGAATTCCATGTTTATCTGGACCCAACAAACCTCCAAGCCCTATAAAGGCTTGCCTAAAGGACGCCGTTTCAATTTTAAGTTGGACGATGTGGCCAGTTTAAAAAATGATTTCCCACAACTCAAGTATGTATCACCACGAAATCAGTTAGGGGGCTATAGCGGTGCCAATAATGTTGTTAGAGGTACAAAGACCGGAGCTTTTCAGGTCAATGGCGATTATCCGGAATTTATCAAACAGCAACCAATGGATATTATTCAAGGTCGTTTTGTGAGCTATTCTGATATTAATGCCAAACGAAAGGTTTGTGTTATTGGAACAGGTGTGGTGAAGAGTTTATACGATAAGAATGAAGAAACTTTAGGGACTTATATAAAGATCAATGGTGTTAATTTTATGGTGATCGGAACCTTTAAGGTGAGCAATAGCCAAGGCGATAAGGAAGAAGAAGCCAATACTATTTTTGTCCCTTTTACCTCATTTGGACAGGCTTTCAATTTTGCGGATAATGTCGGTTGGTTGGCACTTACGGCCAATGATGGTACAAATATTACAACGCTTAAACCACAGTTGCTTGAGAGTCTAAAGAACAGGCATAAAGTACATCCTGAAGATGATCGGGCGATTGGCAATTTTGATCTTTCTGAAGCGTTTGGGCGGGTCAATGGCCTATTCTCCATTCTTAGCTTTGTGGGTTATTTTGTGGGCGCACTTGTCTTAATGTCAGGAATTATTGGTATTAGCAATATTATGCTCATAGTGGTAAAGGAACGAACTAAAGAAATTGGAGTCCGAAGAGCTTTAGGTGCTACTCCGTGGATCATAAAGTCGCAAGTTTTGCAAGAAAGTTTAATACTTACAATTTTATCTGGAATGGTAGGTATTTCTTTTGCGGCCGCTGTCATATGGGGCCTTAACTACGCATTGGACATGAATGGGCCTGTTGAGAACTTTGCTAACCCAAGCGTGAGTATGTCAGTTGTTTTTATCGCGCTGTTCATACTCGTAGTGTCGGGGTTGCTGGCAGGACTGATACCTGCCAATAGTGCCACTAAAATGAAACCCGTGGACGCATTAAGAATGGAATAAAACAAAAAAATTATCAAGTGGACCACCTCCGAAATATGAGAGTATTTACTCCTAAACGTCTTGAGGTGCACCATTTGACCACTAAAAAACAATAACTAATATCAAATGAAAAGAACAAAAACCGTCATTATTTTAGGACTTATCGTTGCAGTGTTTGCAATAGCCTTGATTTATTTGTGGAGAAAAAACCAGGAAGATCCTATAACCTATACTACGGAAACTCCGGTTGAACAGACTATTGTTGTAAAAACTGTGGCTACGGGAAACATTGTCCCTAAGGATGAAGTGCTGATTAAATCGAATATTTCTGGAGTGATCGAAGAAGTGTTTATAGAAGCTGGCGAGTATGTAAAAGCTGGCGATTTGATTGCACAAATTCGTGTGATTCCCAATGTGTCCTCCTTATCAAGCGCTAGGAATAATATTTCTTCAAGTCAAACTGCCTTACAAACTGCTAAAATCAATTTGCAGACCCAACAAACTAATTATGACCGGCAAAAAGCATTGTTTGAAAAAGGTGTCATTTCGGCCAACGATTTTGAAGGGATCAAAAACACCTATTTACAGACAAAGCAAAGTGTGGAACAGGCAGAAATCAATTTAAATTCTGCACGTCAGAATTATGATATTGTCAAAACAGGAACGACCAGTGGATTGGGCAATATAGCGCAGACCCAAGTTAGGGCGACCGTATCAGGAATGGTGTTGGACGTGCCGGTTAAGGAAGGGAATCAGGTTATTGAAGCCAATAATTTTAATGAAGGAACCTCAATTGCTTCATTGGCTGATGTTAAAAAAATGATTTTTGAAGGTAAAGTCGATGAAAGTGAAGTCGGCAAAATTAAAGAGGGCCTGCCACTTGAAATCACTGTTGGAGCCATTGAAGACAAGAAATTTGATGCCATATTGGACTATATCGCGCCAAAAGGAGTTGTTGAAAATGGAGCTATTCAATTTGAGATCAAAGGCACACTAAAGTCTATTGATTCTACTTTTATCAGGGCAGGTTTAAGCGCTAATGCCTCCATCATTCTGGAAAGAGCAGAGAATGTGTTGGCAATCAACGAAGCTTTGGTTCAATTTGATCCACAAACGCAAAAGCCCTTTGTTGAAGTAATGGTTGGAGAACAGAAGTTTGAGCGCAGAGATCTTGAATTGGGAATTAGCGATGGCATCTTTGTACAAGTCAAAAATGGCATTGGTAAATCAGACAAAATAAAGGTCTGGAATCAAATTCAAGGTATTCCTGCTTATGCTAAAAGCAAATAATCCATTTTAGGTGTAACACTTTAAATAATCGATAGACTTATATTTTAATTATGAAAAAATCAATTCTTATAGTCCTTGTCCTAATAACAGTAACTTCACAGGCACAAGTAAAAAAATGGACACTCAAAGAATGTGTGGCCCATGCTTTGGAAAACAATATCTCGGTAAAGCAGAGTTTGTTGGACCTGGAGCTGACGGATATCGAAAATTTACAGGCTGTTGGCAATTTTATGCCTCAAGTCAGCATGGGCGCAAATGTTTCGGAAAACACGGGTTTAGGTTTTAACCCATTGACCAATAATGCCCAGACCACAACGTTTTTATCTGCTTCCGGTAGGGTGAGCGTTGGCTATACATTATTTGACGGACTTAGGAATTTTAAAGAACTGCAGCGCGCTAAAATTTCAAAAATGGCAGCTCAGTTTCGATTGACCAAAATGGAGGATGATATTTCTTTGTTTGTGGCCAACAATTACCTTCAAGTTATTCTTAATAAGGCAAATCTCAAGGTACTCACGTCGCAAAACACAATAACCCAAGATCAGTTGAAAAGAACACAAGAGCTCGTTGATGCAGGTGTATTGCCAGAAGGAGACATTCTTGAAATTAGGGCCAATGACGCCAGTGAAAGACAAGCCATTGTCAATGCTGAAAACGCGGTTCAGGTGTCATTGATCAGTTTGGCTCAATTGTTATTGATTAAGGATTACCAAAATTTTGATATCGAAGATGAGGGTTATGATATTGTCGATGAAGGAATCGCAAAGAAAAACGTTTATGAAGTCATTGAAAAAGCAAAAGAAAATAGAGCCGAGATCAAAATTGCTGAACAAAATGTGGCATTGGCCGAGAAAGATGTCCAGATAGCCAAAAGTGCTTACTACCCGACACTTTCTGCTTTCTTTGGATATGACACGAGATTTTCAAACTCTGCTTCTTTCATTCAGGATGTTGATCCAAACAATCCAATAATTGTTAGAGAGATAGGTGTTGTAGAAGATACAGGGCAAACTGTTATAGGAGAATTTCCCAACACCATTACCCGAAAGGTAGGTGCAGATCCATTTATAGATCAATTGTCGCAAAATGATGGTATTTCTTATGGTCTTTCTTTAAATATTCCAATTCTTAATGGATTTTCAGTTAAAAGCAATGTCAAAAGAAATCAGATTAATTTGGAGAGAAGTAAAAACCAGTTGGAGCAGGCCCAATTAGATTTGGAATCGACAGTCTATCAAGCTTATGTAGATGCTAGAGGGGCCCTTAAGTCTTATGAAGCTGCTGAGTCTGCTTTGGAATCACAAGAATTGGCTTATAATTACGCCAAAGAACGCTATGATGTAGGGTTTACCAATGCTTTTGAGTTTAGCCAATCAAAAGTGAAATTTGATAATGCACAAATTGAGCTCAATCGGGCTAAATATGACTATATTTTCAAATTAAAGGTACTTGAACTATATTTTGGAATTCCTGCGATGGAATTAAAATTTTAATGATAGTTGATCTATTACAACTTAGAACACAACCAATAAACTAACCGTTATGAGCAAAAAAACAGTAATAATCTTAATATCCGCAGTGGTACTCCTGATCTTGGTGTTGATTGTAGGAAAAAAAGCGGGCTGGTTTGGTAGCACGGGCAACTTTAAAGAGGTCGAAACCCAGGAAGTGACCCTTATGAATATTGTGGAAAAAGTGTCAGCAACTGGAAAAATTCAACCAGAAATTGAAGTAAAAATATCCAGTGAAGTATCGGGAGAAATCATTGAACTTCCATTCAAGGAAGGTGAGCAGGTCAATAAGGGCGACCTGTTGGTACGGATCAATCCTGATCTTATCCAATCTGCTGTTAACAGAAGTCAAGCAACCTATCAAAATATAAAAGCAGGTTTAGAGCAGGCAGAAGCCTCCTTAAGAGAAGCTAAGTTAAGTTATGATCGTAACAAACAGCTTTTTGAGAAAGGGATTATTTCAAAATCAGAGTGGGACAAAGCGGTGTCTGCTTATGAAATAGCCCAGGCAACCCGACAATCGGCTTACTATAATGTTCAGAGCGCGAGCGCATCGGTAAGTGAAGCACTAGACAATTTAAACAGAACTACCATATATGCTCCTATGAGCGGCACCATTTCTAAATTGGATGTCGAATTGGGAGAACGTGTTGTCGGAACTCAGCAAATGGCAGGTACAGAAATTTTAAGGGTAGCCAATTTGAACAATATGGAAGTTGAAATTGATGTGAATGAAAATGATATTGTTAAGGTTCAAATAGGGGATTCTACGATTGTTGAAGTGGATGCCTATCTAAAAAAGGAATTCAAAGGTGTTGTTACAGCCATAGCCAATTCGGCAGCTGGTACACTTACAGCAGACCAAGTCACAAATTTTAAGGTAAAGGTTAGAATCCTTGAAGAGTCCTATCAAGACTTAACTGAAGGTAAGGGTGAGAATTTCTCCCCATTCCGACCTGGGATGACAGCAACGGTTGATATTATCACTAAGAAACGAAAGGATGTAGTAGCTGTCCCAATCAGTGCTATTGTCATTAAAACAGACACCTCTTCAGTTAAAAAGACATACGATAAAAAAGGGGATGATAGTGAAGTGACGCTTTCAAGGGCTGGAAGTGAAGAAAAATTTGAGTGTGTATTCGTGAAAAATAAGTATGAAGCAAAATTAAGAGTTGTGACTACAGGTATTCAGGATGAATCCAATATTGAAATTTTATCTGGTTTAAAGGCAGGCGATGTGATCATTACAGGACCTTATAATGTGGTCTCCAAAACCCTGAATCCCGGGGATAAGATAGAAGTAAAAGGAGAAAGGGAAGCTGCAAAGAAATAGCTTTTAAAAACTACTGAAGTGTCATATATACTAAATATTGAAACGGCAACAACCAATTGCTCTGTCTCTCTTTCTAAGGAAGCAGAGATTTTGGTATTAAAGGAAGATTATAATTCCAATTTTTCGCATGCAGAATCTTTGCATTTATTTATTGATGATGTTTTTAAAGAGGCCAATTTGGAACCTCAAGATATTGACGCCATTGCCGTAAGCAAAGGCCCTGGTTCTTATACCGGGTTACGAATTGGAGTGTCGGCGGCAAAGGGCCTATGTTTTTCATTGGATAAACCCTTAATTTCTGTTGATACCTTAGAGGCTTTGGCCCATCAAATGCAAATAGATTTCGGATGTATTGTACCTATGCTGGATGCCCGTAGAATGGAGGTTTATGCAGCGGTCTATGATTCGCAGTACAAACAGATAAGAGAGATACAGTCTCAGATTTTGGATGAAGATAGCTTTAAGGAGTTTTTAGAACAGGGCAAGGTCTATTTCATTGGGAATGGGGTTGAGAAAACTAAAGAAATTATTCGTCATCCCAACGCAGTCTTTATTGAAAACAAGCTTCCTTCTGCAAATGAAATGGGGAAATTGGCTTACGCTAAATACAAAAATGGCGACATTGAAAATGTCGCCTATTTTGAGCCTTTTTACTTAAAGGATTTCATCGGAACGAAAGCTAAAGTTTAATCCTCTTTACGTATATGTACTTGATGTGGATAAGGGATGTCAATACCTGCGGCATCTAATGCCTGTTTAGTACTTTCCATAATATCATAATAAGTGCTCCAATAATCGGAGTTTTTAACCCAAGGCCTAACGTTAAAATTCAATGAGCTATCCGCCATTGCACTTAATCTAACCAAAGGAGCAGGATCTTCCAATACGAGAGGATGAGAAGTCAACTGTTCCATTAAGATGTCTCTGGTCTGTTTGATATCAGAGTCATAGCCTACCCCAAATACGAAGTCTATTCGACGTAAATCCATAGCGGAATAATTCACAATATTGTCATTTGATAATTTGCCGTTAGGAATAATAATTTCCTTATTGTCAGGAGAAGTCAATTTAGTGGTGAATATCTGGATCTCTCTTACAGAACCTGCTGTACCTTGAGCTTCAATATAATCTCCCACTTTGAAAGGTTTAAAAATCATGAGCAGTATACCTCCTGCAAAATTGGCAAGTGAGCCCTGTAGAGCCAATCCGACAGCTAAACCGGCCGAAGCCAATATCGCAGCAAAAGATGTGGTTTCGATACCAACGGTGCCTAAGATGACAATAATAAGAACTATTTTAAAAGCCCAATTTAAAAGATTGAGTAGAAATTTTTGAAGGCTTATTTCATAATTGCCTTTTTTCATCCCTTTTTCAACGCCTTTCAAAAGTAGTTTAATGACCCATGATCCAATGAACCAAATTACAATAGCCCCCAAAACTCTAGGGCCAAAGTTAATTATCAGTTCATAGCCTTTGTCAATCCATTGTTGCATTTCCATATGATACTTATATTTTATCGTTAGGATGCAAAGTTAGGAATTCTGAAAAGGAAATCACAAGGGGATGGGCCCGTTTATTATAAAAAGGCTAGGGCTGCCAATGCTAGGAGCCCGGGAAGAGATTGAATATAAAATAGTTTGATGTTTTTAGTGGAATAGGCACCGTAAATACCAGCAAAAATGACACATGCCAAAAAGAAAAATGCAAAATATGAGGCGTTCAATAAGACAGACAACACTAAACCCGCCGCTAAAAAACCATTATACAGACCTTGGTTGGCCGCCAATACTTTTGTGTCTTCGGCAAATGCCTTGGATTTTAATCCAAAACTTTTGATGCCTTTGGGTGTTGTCCAGAAAAACATCTCTAAAACAAGGAAATAGAAATGTTCAAGCGCAACAAAGCTAATGAGAACTATGGTCAGGACGCTCATAGATAAAAAAATAGCGCTTTAAAAAAGCGCTATTGAATGAATTAGTTAACTTCAAATGTTATTTTTAAGTTGACACGATACTGTGCCAACTCATTATTTTTAACGGTGACGCTCTGGTCCTTTACATATACAGATTTAATGTTTTTAATTGTTTTGGAGGCATGATCCACCCCGTTTTTTGTAGCGTCTTCCCAGCTTTTATCCGAGCTTGCTAATATTTCAATAACTTTTAATACTGCCATTTTTATAGGTTTTAAATTAATAATTTACTTGTATTCTTAAAGATAAGAATAATAAATTAAAATTAACCATTTAGAGCCTCTACTGTCAAGTCCTTATCCTTGAGCATTTGTTTAAGCATATTTTCGATACCATTTTTTAAAGTATAGGTTGATGAAGGGCAACCACTACATGCGCCTTGTAAAATAACACTCACTCTTTTTGTTGCAGGATCATAAGACTGAAACTCAATATTCCCACCATCGCTGGCCACAGCTGGTCTTACATATTCATCAAGAATCGTGATGATTTCTTTTGAGATATCGTCATAGTCGGCAAAGTTGGCTTCAACTTGACTTCCGGTTTTGTTGAGAGCTTTTGGAGCATCTGCTAAAATAATGTCCTTGCCGCTTTCAATATAATTTCTGATAAATTCTCTTAAATCTGTAGTAATTTCGCTCCAATCTGCAACCTCATATTTAGTTACAGAGATGAAATTTTCATCAAAATATACACTTTTCACAAAAGGCAAATGGAATAACTCTGTCGCTAAGGGAGAATACTTGGCATCCTCAATAGAAACAAATTCATATGACGTAGCCACAAGTTGTCTATTGGCTACAAATTTTAAAACCGCAGGATTTGGCGTACTCTCAGCATAAATTGATACAGGTTTCTTCTTTTCCATAGTCTCCTCAGTTACTACCGGATTTCCATCATTGATATACTGTTCAATCTGCTGTGCAACTTCATTTTGGACATCTTCCCACTCAACAATATCATACCGTTCTAGGGCAATGAAATTACCAGATATATATACTTTTTTTATAAAAGGAAGATAAAATAACTGTTGTGCTAAAGGAGAATTCTTGGCTTCGTCAATATTGCTAAATTCAAAGCTTTCGTGATTGGTCAAAAACCTATCAGCTTCAAATTTTAATATTGTAGGATTATTGGTTTTTTGTATTGAAATAGTTGTCGTTTGCATAGGATCATCTCTTTATGCAAAAATAAGGAATCTAAAGAGGAAACCCGATGTTTTTGATAATCATATTTGCCGTTCAGTATAGAAGTAAAACAATGGTTATGGAAATTGGTTTTAAAAGATTTAAGTCGCTTGGGAACATAAGATAGGCGCCTATTTATATGTGTTGAAATTTATTGTGTAAAATAGGAAATGTAATCTTACTTATTTGGGAGTAGTTGGGATATCAAGTTCAAAAATTTATATATTTGGCATTTATAGAAAACTGCTCAAGTAAACTGACACTTTAATTTGTGTTGTTGCCAACAGTAGTATTGGCTTTTTGTTGACCTAATACAAAGACAAACGCAAATTAAAGCCGATTTCGCCCTGAAAAGAACAATGAATATGAAGTTTAAAAAGTTTTGTTTACTCGCCTTTGTAATTTTAGCAATTCAGTTTAGTAAGGCACAAGAGGGTTTGCCTATATATTCAGATTATTTAACCGATAATTACTATTTGATCCACCCATCCATGGCCGGTGTTGCCAATTGCGCCAAGATTAGACTAACAGCGCGCAAGCAATGGTTTGGTCAAGATAATGCACCTGCTTTGCAAACCATGAGTATCAATAGTCGTATTGGAGAATCCCAATCGGCCGTTGGTGCTATTGTCTACAATGATAAAAACGGCTATCATTCCCAAACGGGAGCTTATCTCACTTATGCCCACCATTTGATGTTCTCTCGAAATGAGATCGACTTGAATATGTTATCTTTTGGTTTGAGTGCTGGAGCCATTCAATACAAATTAGATGAAACCACATTTTTGGATGAGGGTTTTGACCCTTTGATCACCGGAATCGAACAAAGCGCAACCAATTTTAATATCGATTTTGGATTCTCTTATCATTTTATAAATTTTTACGCCCATGCTACGGTTAAGAATGTTTTGAATAACGACGGAGTCAATTCTAACGCCAATGGCATCTTTAAATATGATAATCTAAGAACCTTCTTGTTCAGCGCAGGAAATGTTTTTTCTAAACTTGGCAGTGAGTGGAGTTATGAGCCATCTATTATGTTTTTATATAGGGACGGTACCAAGGAATCTTCTATTGATCTTAATGCAAAGGTTTATAAAGAGATGGACTTTGGGAAATTATGGGGTGGTATTTCATATAGACGAAGTTTGGATGGTGCTGAGTTTGCCAATGGAACGGGAGTCAGTAGCCAAAACCTCCAATATTTCACACCTTTCCTAGGCCTGGACTATAAGAATTTTGTCTTTGCATATACCTATTCTTATCAAGCAAATTCTGTCGTATTTAATAATGGTGGCTTTCATCAATTGACACTTGGATACAATTTTAATTGTAGAAAGAAGAAGTATGATTGTGCTTGTCCAGCGGTTAATTAAGCTGGCAGTTTTCAGTCTTCGGTCAGTGATCAGCAGTCAAGTTTTATTATTATGTCAATCTTTGTGAAACTTCGCGGTCCTTTGTGCAAACTTTGTGGAATAACTTTTATGTTTTCGTTAATCGTCAACCGTAATCCCTGATACCATCAAGTATCATCAGTTTGTAAGTTCAGTTACTCCAAGGAATAATTTTTCTTTTTTGCCTGTGTCTTGATAGCTTTTATCATGGCATTCTCCAATCCGTTGTCATCCTCTTTCTGTTGTTGAAGGATGTAGACCCTGCGTTTGTCATTCAGGTTTTGAACTTCTTGTTGAATCTTTTCTCGCTCTTCACTTTTTTTGGCCACATAGGCTTTTATTTGCGCTGTTGACTTTCCTTTGAGTTCGGCTGGCAAATCGTCGTCTTTTAAATCTGCATACTTAAACGATTTATTCTTTTCTGCATCTACCAAATCCCAAGTGTCATTTTTATACAAGTGCGAACTTTTACTCACCGTTCTGCTAACTGCATTGGCACTACTGTAGGTTTCGGCATTGGCATCCTGTTCTGACTGTAAGGTCTTTCTTTGACGACCTGCACTGCCATAGGCCACATAGGTTTGATTTAACTTTTGGTTCAATTGCAAAATTTTATCATCATAAGGCGAGGCAACATAAGTCGTGTTATGGTTGTGGTTGATGGCCATATAATCGCCATTTGCCAAATCGGCGCCATCCTTCCAATAGCTGGAGATTCCTTGGTTATAATCGCCACAAAAAATAGTGTTGACCGTCACATCTTTACCAAGGGCCATTTTAGCTGCATCTTTATAGCTAACTTTACCTTGTGTGAATGGCTCGTTTCCTGCAATAAAAATGAGTTTGAGATTGTCTTGGTTGTTTCCCCAGTTTAATTGCTTTAAGGAAGTTTGAATAACCTGTCCGCAATATTCATTGCCGCCGTTGGTGGTTAATGAAAACAATTGCTTGGAAATCTCATCCAAATCGCTGCTAAATGGTAATACCTGACGGATAAAACCTTCATCGCCATTAAGGTTGTCATTGCCATATTCATAAAGTGCTATTTGTAGATTTGGTTTGGCATCATCACATTTGGCATAAGAGAGTTCATTTACAATTTCCCATAGTTGCGCTTTGGCCTGATCAATCAAACCGTCCATACTGTTACTTGTGTCTAACAGTAACGCTACTTTTATAAATTGTTTGTTTGGAATATGGATTGGGATTTCTGCAAGTGCTATATCAGAAGTAGGTGTTTTTGTTGAGTTCCCATTGCAGGATAAAAATCCGAAAAGGCACAAGCTCAAGACTGTTGTTTTTAAAATCGTTTTCATCGTTTTTGTTTTTTATGTGATACGTAAATCTATCTGCAACTTTCTGAAATAAAAAGTTGGAATGAGTGAGCGTGCTCTATCAATTAGTGAAGAGGTATAACGAATTAGCGAACTGCCGTTTATTGGATCAGAAAGTAAGTGAATTGAAAACACCCGTTTTAAATAGTCAAATAAAACGAGTATTTTTAAACCGTTAAAAATGTATGCAAAAGACTCTTAAATATTTCTTGATCCTTATCCTGTGTTTTACGACGCAGCACATGCCTGCACAAGAAAACGAAAGTAAACAAACTAGATTTATAGTAAGAGGCTCGGTCAGAGAAAGTGATACCTATAAGCCTATTTCAAAAGTCAATATTGAAGTCAATGGCGGAGCATATACTGTGACGGGTAGCGATGGCGAATTCCGAATTCAAGTTAAAAAAGGTGATGAGCTGGTCATCAGGCACAAAGACTTTGAAACGGTTTACCATACTATAACAAGCAATGAGCGCATTTCTGTTGAGGTGAAACCGGCACTTCGAGAATCAACATCAGATTTTAAGTATAAACGAAATGTGCAGAACTTTAATGCACTTATTGACTCTGCTGTTGCCTATCAAAAGAAAGATGCCGAAAAGAGCATTCAATTTATTACCGACGCTTTATTGCAAAGCAGGTCTTCTAAAGAAAATGCCGATGCCTATGAAGTTTTGGGAGATGTCTATGTACATTGGAAACAGTACGACTTGGCCGTATCCAATTATCGAATAAGTATTCAAAATTCCGACTCGAATGAAGTCAATTTGAAATTGGCAGCAGCATACAGAAACAATAAGAGTTATCAAGAAAGTATTGGCCTTTACAATAGCTTGATCACTACCAGTTTATCCAATTGGCAATTGACAGTCCTCTATGAAGGACTTGGTGATACCTATGTGGCCATAAAGGAATACGATAAGGCTATTGAAAACTACAAAAAAGGACTTATTGTTGCACAAAGGCATTTGATTAAACCAAAGATCACGGACCTCAACTCAAAAATTGCGCAAACCTATAACATTGCAGGAAACACCAATCAAGCACAGGATTATTTTAAGAATGCGCTCAGTTTGGCCTCCAAGGAAAACAAAGCGCGCTCCGTCAAAGAAAAGGTGACGGTTGCCGATTTTCAAAATACCAATCAGTTGTACAATGATGAAATTGAACTGCGCAAGGAAGCCCTAAAGGATATTGAAGCTATAGAGACGGAATTAGTTATTGATAATGAAAGTCCGCTGACCTCCCAAAAACAGAATTATAAGATTGGAAGTGCCTATTTTGCTAAAAAAGACTATGATAATGCCATTCCTTATCTGGAAAAAAGCATCAAGGAAGCCAATAAAAAGGAGGATCTAATCGTGCAAAAGGATGCCACACGAAAACTGTCGGACGTGTATTATGATGCCGGTGACTATAAGATGGCCCTGGCCACATATAAGGCATATACTGAAGTTGTTGATGAGCTTTATATCAGGAAGGAACAGGAACTGTCTCAAGCCGCACGTTTTAACCGAAATATTGCAGAAAAGCAAAATCGCATCACCACTTTGGAGAGTGATAATAAACTGTCCGAAAGTCTATTCCAGCTTACCACAGAACGTAACAAAAGACAGGAATTGATTATATATTCACTTGTTGGTGGCGTTTTGCTCTTATTGGTCACCGCGTATTTTATGTACAAATACATCAAACAGCAGCGTTTTGCAAATAACCTACTGGCATTGAAGTCGTTAAGAAGTCAGATGAATCCGCATTTTATTTTTAATGCCTTGAATTCGGTCAATAGTTTTATCGCATCCAATGATGAACGAACCGCCAATAAATACCTCTCTGATTTTTCACAACTGATGCGAGCCGTTTTGGAGAATAGCGATGAAGATTTCATTCCTTTGGAAAAGGAGATTGAGCTATTAGAACTTTACACCAAATTGGAGCATTTTCGATTCAAGGATAAGTTTGACTATACCATTACTGTTGATGAATCCATTGATATTGATGAATATCAGATTCCGCCAATGCTCTTACAACCCTATATAGAAAATGCTGTTTGGCATGGGCTGCGCTACAAATTGGAAAAAGGACGGCTGGATATTGACATCCACAAAAAAAACGATACCGAAATCACCATTACCATTGCCGATAATGGGATTGGTAGAGAACGTTCAAAAGCCTTAAAAACCGAAAATCAGAAGAAACAAAATTCAAAAGGCATGGGGAATATCAAAAAACGGGTTGCCATTTTGAATGAAATGTATAAAGATAAGGTCGATGTTTTTGTGGAAAACCTCCATGATGCTGAAGATGTAGGGACAAAGGTAGTGGTAACCTTAAAGAAGGATTAAAATAGGCTTGAAGCTCGAGGCGTGTGGCTCGAAGTTTATTGTGAATATGAATTGTATAATAAAGTATAGAAATACAAGGTTAGATCTGTTTTCCTTCTAACTTCGTGCATCCAATTTCCAACCCATTCTTATGAAACTAAAATCAATCATTGTAGAAGACGAACAAACCAGTAGACAAATTCTAAAGAATTATCTCGATAAATATTGCCCTAGCGTTGAGGTCTTAGGGGAAGCAGCCAATGTTGAAGAGGCCTTGGTCCTCATAAGACATCATGATTTGGACTTGGTGTTTCTAGATGTTGAAATGCCTTATGGGAATGCTTTTGACCTGTTGGATAGGGTAGGCCACATTAATTTTGAGACCGTTTTTGTAACCGCCTATAATCACTACGCGATGGATGCCCTAAATGCCCATGCATCGTATTATTTGATGAAACCCATTTCCATTGATGAATTGATAAAGGCCGTAGATTATGTGATGGAGATTAGAACTAAAGAAGATGCCTTGCAAGATCAGATTCTGGTTACGAAGGCCAAGAGTGTCGATGGAAAAATCACCATTCCAACCCAAGATGGTTTTGAGGTATTGAGTACTGTGGATATTCTTTATTGTAAAGCCGATGATAATTACACTGAAATTTACTTAACTACCGAAAAAAAGAAACTTGTGAGTAAAACCTTGAAGTATTTTGAAGATGCTTTATCCGAATCTGGTTTTGCAAGAGTGCATAAATCCTATCTGGTAAACGTCAACGAGATTGTAAAGTACATAAAAGGGAAGGGTGGTAGTGTTGAACTGAGCAGTGGCAAGCAGATTATGGTGTCCGCTTCCAGGAAATCAGAATTATTGTCTTATTTTAAGTGACAAATTCCTGCGAAGGCAGGAATCTCCCTTTTGAAAAAGGAATCTCATTGTAGAAGTTCTATTTTTGTAGTATTTTAAATTTTTTACAGAAATCCACAATCATCAAGAGATAACACTAACCCAAAGGAAATCTCAGTTTCATTCCTGAGACTTCTTTTTTAAAAGGAATTTATATGCCAATCATAAAATCAGTAAAGGGAAAGTATCCTCAAATAGCAGACGATTGCTATATCGCCGAAAATGCCACTATCGTAGGTGAGGTCACCATCGGAACACAATGTAGTGTGTGGTTCAATGCCGTCATACGGGGCGATGTCCATTATATTAAAATAGGTGACAAGGTCAATATCCAAGATGGCGCAGTTATACATGGCACCTACCAGAAATCGCCCACCACTATTGGCAACAACGTGTCCATTGGCCATAATGCCATTGTGCACGGTTGCACCGTTCACGATAATGTCTTGATAGGGATGGGAAGTATTGTGATGGACGATTGTGTTGTGGAAAGCAATAGCATAATTGCTGCAGGTGCTGTGGTCACCAAAAACACCCGTGTGGAATCAGGCAGTATTTATGCCGGTGTACCGGCAAAGAAAGTAAAGGATATCAGTGCTGGATTGATTTCGGGTGAAATCCATCGGATTGCGGAAAATTACGTGACCTATTCGGGTTGGTTTAAGGAAGAATAAGGAACAGAAAACAGAGAACAAAGAACAGAGAACAGAGAACAGAGAACAGAGAACAAGAATCAGGACGTCAGGGTAAAGTTAATATTCGGTGATCAAACATTAACCCTTGTGCACCGCCCGCCTCAACGAATTCAGGCAGAGAAAAGGGTATGTTCGGGATGATGACCAATCAAAACTTCAAATATTGCACCTTATATTTACCGTCTAAAATATCGTTCAATACGTCAATGGTACCATTGGAAAAAAACTGATTGTCACCTTGAGTTGATGTTGTATTTAAAAGTTGACGTTGTTCCAATACGGCTTTTGTTTGCCTTGCCACGGCCTGGCCTGAATCGATGATTTTGACGTGTTTTGGCAACATGTCCAACAATAATGGGATGAGATAAGGATAGTGTGTACAGCCTAAAACCAAATAATCAATATCCGCTTCGATCATGGGTTTAAGATAGGTTTTCAGTAAAGATTTCATTTCTTCACTGTTTGTTTTCCCTTCTTCAATAAGTGCCACAATACCTTCGCCTACTTGTTCAATCACTTTGATGCCGTCACTGTAGAGATCTGTGGTTTTATGAAACAACTCACTGCTGAGCGTTCCCTTGGTTGCCAAAATACCAATGGCTTTTGTTTGTGTACTCAAAGCAGCCGGTTTAATGGCTGGTTCAATGCCTATAAAAGGAATGTCGTAGGACTCTCTTAATGTTGTGATGGCGTTGGTGGTTGCGGTATTGCAAGCTACTACAATGAGCTTACACTTTTTTTTGATCAGCAACTCTGTATTCTTAATACTTAAATCAATGATTTCTCGTTTAGTTTTATTGCCATAGGGGGCATTAAAACTATCTGCCAAATAAATGGTATGCTCATTTGGAAGGAGAGCCTTTATTTCTTTAAATATAGAGGTCCCGCCAATACCCGAGTCGAAGATGCCAATTGGTTGCGTGCTCATAGGACAAAAATAGGAAAGCCACTTGTTAAAAGTGGCTTTCCATGTGATTTTTTTGTTTCGATATAAGATAGATTTAGAAACCTAAATCTTTTTTAACGTCTGCAATAAGGTCTTTTCCTTCAGCTAAGATTACACCTGAACCTGGAGAGGAATCCAACACATATTGGAAACCTTGTGCTTTTGCAACTTTTTTGATAGATGCCTCAGCTCTATCCGTAATTGGCTTTAACAAGTCAAATTCCTTTTTTTGAAGATCTTGTTGTGCAGTGTTTTGGTATTCACGAATACTCTGTTGCATACCTTGTACTTCTTGAGATCTCTTGGCATTTTCTTCATCAGTCTTGCTGTCAACCTCAGCTTGATACTGCTTCATTTTGTTTTGAAGCTCAGTAGCCATGGTTTGAATTTCAGTCTCATATGTTTTTTGCAATTTTTCTAGTTCTGCTTGAGCACTTTTCATTGCTGGCATTGATTTAATGAGCTCTTGCGTGTTGATATGAGCAATTTTACTTTGGGCATTAGTGAAGCTTGTTGCTCCAATAAAAAGTAGTCCTGCAAATAAAAGGGTCTTAAAATGTTTCATTTTTAAAATAGTATTACGTGTTATAATTATTAATTGTTTTTAGTTATTGTTGTTTGGAACGGAATCCTTAGATTTTTTTTGGGCTTCTCGTTCTTCTTTTGCTTTTCTACGTTCTTCTAGTATTTTATTTCTGCGTTCTTCAAGTTCTTTTTGTCGTGCTTCACGGTCAGCGGCTTGTTGTTGTCTTTTTTCCTCGGCAATTTGTGCTGCTGTTTTCTTTGTACTTCCCTCAGCCGCTTTACTTTTAGTTTCAGTCTTTACCGAGGTGCTGTCTTGAGGATTATTTTTATTTTCTCTTTCAGCTTTGGCCTTTGCTCTTTCTTCCAATATTTTTTGGCGTCTTGCATCAACATCAGCCTTAATAGAGTCTCTTATGGCCTGTTGCTCTGCTCTTCGGGCTTCAGCCTCTTTTATACGTTCATTTCTCTTGTCCTCTAATGCTTGTTCACGCGCATCCAATTCTTTATTGATTACCGGAACAACATCTTCTTCTGCTGCGGCTCTTCGTTCTGATTTGGTTTGTGCCTGCGTTCGTTTTGATGATCTGGTGATACTTCTCAGAACTAACTCACTGAGATCATAACGTTCTGCGGCATATAACATGACGACGTCAGCCGATTTGTCGAAAATAAAATCATATTCCCTGCTTCCCGCAATTTCCTGAACTGCTGCAAAAATTTGATCTTGGATGGGCTGGATCAATTGAGTCTTTTGAATCATCAAATCGCCATTTGGACCAAATCGTTTTTGTTGGTAATCCAAAATTTCCTTTTCCTCAAAGCTGATATCTTCAAAACGTTCTTCATATAATTCCTTGGTTAAAAGCACGCGCTCATTGTTAAGCTGTGATTTTTTTTGATCCAAGGCGGCCAATCGCTGTTCTACATCAGATTTCCATTGAAGGACTTTAGCGTCCAACTGCGCTGTGGCCTCTTGGTATTCTGGAACATTTTGTAAAATATACTCAGTGTCTATATACCCAATTCTTACACCACGCTGTGCATTTGAAGTAAAGCTCAAAAGACTTAAGACGGTCACTAAAAAAAGAACTTTGTGTTTCATCTGTTTATATTTTATCATTTATTGGTCACGCTATAAATTCTAAAACGACAGATTAACTTAACGACTCTGTCTGATCAGCGTAATATTTTTCAAATTAACGAAATATATTCTAAAAAATTTTAACACTTCAACTAAATCGTCAAAGTATCAATAGAAAATACCATGCCAAACTTAAAATTGCTGTCCAATAATAAAGTGGGTTTCCCACCCGTTTTTCTCTAATTGACCTGGAAGTGCATCGAATCCATGACCAAAGTCAATGCCCAACAATCCAAACGCAGGCATGAAAATTCTTAGGCCAACACCCGCTGAACGCTTAAGGTTGAACGGATTATAATCTTTGAAATTATCAAATGAGTTTCCACCCTCCATAAACCCTAGAGCGTAAATTTTTGCTTGTGCACCTAATGTAATTGGGTAACGAAGTTCCAATGAAAATTTGTTGTAAATAGTTCCACCGTCTTGTGATGACAATGATTGGTTTGGATAACCTCTCATGGCTATGGACTCTCTACCATCCAATGAATAGTTTCCTAAACCATCGCCTCCAACAAAGAAACGTTCAAAAGGAATCACCCCTCTGTCATTATTGTATGCACCAAGAAAACCGAACTCAAGACCAGACTTAATGACCAATTTGTCAATAATCTGAGTGTACCAATCGCCTTTAAATTTAATTTTATAAAACTCCAACCATTTGTAACGCTCTTGATCAATTTCTCCCATACGGGCGTAGTCGTCAGGATCAGTTGGGTCTAATGCGGCTCTTTCGTCTTTTAGTGCAGTATAATCAACATTGTTCAGAAGTGAAAACGGCGGAGACACTTTGGCGGTAACAGAAAAACTTGACCCTCCAGTTGGGTAAATTGGATCAGTATGGGTATTGTTTCTGCTAAGGCCAACAGTATAAGCTAGGTTATTGGAGTAACCATTACCGAAGGTGAAAAGACCTGTGTTATAGTTCTGTAAATCGTAATGTTGGAAACTTACCGCTTGCGATAAAGTGAAATAGTCATCTGGCTGCGTCAAACGCTTTGCAAGGCCAACAGTAACTCCGGTAATAGTAAAGCTCTTGCTTTTGTCTGCATCTCTTGTTCTAGGGTTGTACAAGAACTGCATGGTATGCGATAAAGAGGTTGAAAATTGGATTGGACGTTTTCCTCCCATCCATGGCTCAGTAAAAGAGAAGCTATAGGTCTGATAAAAACGACTCGCCTGTAATCGCAAAGCTAAACTTTGTCCGTCACCAGTGGGTACTGGCTTGTAGGCTTCGCCTTTAAAAATGTCTTTTATGGCAAAGTTATTGAAGGACAGACCGAGTGTTCCAATAAAGCCACCGCCACCATAACCTCCTTGAAGTTCGATTTGACTGGATCCTTTTTCCACAACGGAATATTCCATATCCAAAGTCCCTTCATTGGGATTGGCATTTTTGAAATTCGGGCTCAATTGCTGCGCATCAAAGAAACCTAATTGACCAAGCTCTCTCACTGTTCTTACAACGGCACTCTTACTATAAAGCTGCCCTGGGCGGGTTCTTAACTCTCTATAGATTACACGGTCATTGGTTTTGTCGTTTCCAACAACAGTAACATTGTTAAAATAGGCCGGCTTTCCTTCTGAGATACGGATCTCCATATCAATAACATTTCCATCCGCACTAACTTCAACTGGATTGATTGTTGAGAACAAATAACCATTGTCTTGATAGCGGTTGGTGATGTCCTGCGCGTCAGGTCTTGAGTTGTCGGCAATTCTCTTTTTGAGTTCCACACCATTATAGGTGTCTCCTTCCTTAATACCCAACAATGCACCTAATTGTTGGTCAGTAAAGATGGTATTTCCAACAAAAGCAATTTTGCCAAAAGTATATTTTTCACCTTCTTCTATCTTGATTGCTATTGATAACGTACCGTCTTCATTGGTGTAAATAGAATCGGAAATCACACGGGCATCTCTATAACCATTTTCCTTATACTTGTCAATCACGCTTACCAAGTCTTCTTTATAATTGTCTTTCACGTATTTTGAACGCTTCAGAAAACGTAAAAAGTTTCTTTGCTTGGTGTGTTTCATGGCTTTTCTGAGCTTTTTGTCACTCAGTTTTTCATTGCCAACAAAATCAATCTCTTTGATTTTAACCTTATCGTTCTTTTCTATGTTCACCAACATATTGACCCGGCTTTTCTCAATAGAGTCCATTACAGGTGTTGTAGTTACTGTGACCTTGGTATTGTAAAAGCCTTCCTTTTTGTATTTATTGGTAAGGTAGTTTTTGGTTGTAGTAATCAAGTTTTCGGTGACTTTGACACCTCGGTTCAATTTGTTGTCTTTTATTAAGGCTTCTTTTTTACCTTTTTTGACACCTCTAATCTCCACATCATTGAGTTCAGGTAAATCTTGAAGATTAATCTCCAAATAGGCCTGATCACCTTCAGTCTTGGTGAGATAGATATCTATACTGCTGAAAAGATTTGAACCCCATAGTTTTTTAAGAGCTTCGCTGATGCGCTCTCCAGGGATGGCGATGACTTCGCCTTTTCTTAAGCCTGAATAAGTAACGATAGTTGCTTCACTAAAATTAGTGTCGCCAGTAACGATGATTTCGGCTATGGTGTATTTTTGTCCAGAACTAAAAGGGCTTTCCTGTGCAAAAGATGCCAAGGAAACTAAAAGAAAGAAGGCACTGAGAAAGGTATTAAAAATTGTTTTCAAAAGCATGTTATTAGCTGAGTTGTTCACTTGTTTTTCCAAATCGTCGTTCTCTATTTTGATAGTCTATCAAAGCGGTATATAAATCATGCTTTTTAAAATCGGGCCATAAAATACTGGTGAAATATAATTCAGCATAAGCAATTTGCCATAACAAGAAATTACTGATTCTTTGTTCTCCACTGGTCCTGATGAGCAAGTCTACATCTGGCAAATTTTGCGTGTAAAGATGCTTATTAATAATGGATTCGTCAATAGAATCGATTGAAATTATATTATTTTTAACTTTATCAGATATTTTTTTAACCATATTTATGAGTTCCTCTCTCGAGCCATAACTCAGTGCAAGGGTCAGAATCATTCTCTTATTGTTTTTGGTTTTTTCTATGACTTCTTCTAGTTCTTCTTTTGCTTTTTTCGGCAAATCATTCAAACAGCCTATGGCATTGAGCCTAATGTCATTGTCCTGTAAAGTTTTAATCTCTTTTTTCAAGGATTTGACCAACAGCTTCATGAGTGTTTTTACTTCCACTTTCGGACGGTTCCAGTTTTCCGTAGAAAATGCATAAAGCGTAAGATGCTTGATGCCGATTTCGGCACTGGCTTCAACGACTTCCCTTACGGATTTAGTGCCGTTTTCATGACCAATGACCCGAAGGAGTCCTTGCTGTTTTGCCCAACGGCCGTTACCGTCCATAATGATGGCCAGATGGTTGGGAAGTTTGTCGGTATGTATCTGTTCTTTTAAATCCACTTAAAAATTACAATAACAAGGTTTTTGACCAAAGGTGTAAGTTAGGGTAATCCCAGAAAACACATACCAGTCATTGCTGTTTAAATTACCAAAACTAAAAGGTGCTCTGGAAGGTGCGTCTGGAACACTACCGTCTATTTCATCTGAGAAGGTATATCTTATTCCAATTTCAGCGCCTAGTATGACACCATCTAACATGGTTGTTGTTTTAAATCCCAAAATCATAGGAATACCATAAGCCCAGCTTTGTGAATTCTCAGAGGTTTGGACACCCCCTTGAAAGAAGTAGTTATTATGTCTTGCGGTTGAAATTCCTGTATAAAGGTAGGGGGTCATTTGAGGATCAGTACTATGAAGATCAAAATCTAAAAACGTAAATTCCATACCTGCCGAAAATTCTAAAATTGAATTTTTAAAATTATAATTTCTTGCAATTCTTCTCGGATCATTCGAACGGCCATCAATGCCCTCCAATTCAGTAAACATTAGAGAAGCCCTGAACGAATGTCTCGGACTTCTATTCCATTTTATCAGTAGACCCATTGCTGGCTTGTTGGGTGCAATGTATGTTGTTGAGCCGACATCACCAATAAAGTTGCTTCCACCAAGGAATAAACCACCTTCGTAAATTTGGGCTTGTATGTTCGAGATAAAACAAACACTAAATATTATTAAAATGATATATCTCATATAATTTTAAAAGTTTGCAAATATAATAAATAAGATTAGCCTATAACAATTTGAATCAAATTGTATTACAGATAAACAGTATTTAAAAGCTTTTATTGTTTAGTTGCGTTTATCCTCTCCCCAAAGCAGTTTTTTGCGAAGGGTATCAATAAAGCTCTCACTATGGAGTTCAATCATCTTTATTTTGAAGCTTGCCTTCTTGACAGTAACAATGGTACTGTTGTGCAAAGTTGCGATTCGTGAGTCCAATGAAATCAAATAAAAGTCTTCGCGCCCATCAACCTTTAATTGGATTTGGGTGTCGTCAGGAATAACCAAGGGTCTTGCACTTAAATTGTGCGGTGCGATAGGCGTTATGACAAAGCTCTTTGCGTCCGGAGAAATTACGGGGCCACCACAGCTAAGTGAGTATCCTGTGGAACCTGTGGGGCTGGAAACAATTAAGCCATCTGCCCAATAGGATGTTAAATACTCTCCATTTAAATGCGTGTTTACCGTAATCATGGAGGTGGTGTTTTTTCGACTTATGGCTATTTCGTTGAGTGCGAAATTGAGCTGTACTAAGTCTTTGTTTTCAGGATTGGTTTCGATACTTAACAGGCTGCGTTCTGAAATTCTGTAGTCGCCTTCGTAAATGCTGTCAAGAGCACTCTCAATTTGATTGTTTTGTATCGTTGCCAAAAAGCCTAGGCGGCCAGTATTAATTCCAATAATGGGTATGGAAAGATCACTTACATAGGTTATTGCCCTTAAAATAGTGCCATCGCCACCAATGCTAATGAGCAGGTCAAAGGAATTGTCGAGGGTTTGAAAAACTTCAAATTCCTTATAATTGTTTTTAAGGTCAAAATGCTTGTCGATAAGCCTATAAAATTGATTTTCAATAAAAACATTAGCTTTTTTCTGCGACAAATAATTCAAAAGTGTCCCTATGCATGTCTCTTTATTCTTGAAATTCTGACTATAAATAGCAATTTTCATAGACTTACATATTAAGGTATTTGTTCAAATATTCTGAACGCTCCTTTAAGTTTTCAATATAGGTATCCTCTTCGTGGCCGGATATAATATTATAGCTGTATCTTCTAAAGGTTTGTATGACGTCATTAAGCCCTAAACTACCAATTTTAAGTGTGACTTGAACCAGATCATCTTCCATTTTGGAGATGAACGCGCCTAAAATCTTGGCGTCATTGGATTCTACGATCTGGCAGATTTCACTAAACGAATAATCTTGAATGCCTTTTTCAATGATTAGAGTGCCACCATGTTCTGAAAAGAATGGCGTTTCATTAAATCTTCCAATAATGTCATTGAGCTCGTAATAGCCTAAATAGTTGTTTTGAGTATCTAGTACTGGCATAATATTGCATGAATTATGGGCAAAGGATTCCAAAACATCCAACCAAGGGGTGTCTAATCTCACAAAAAATCCTTCTAAGGAATGGCTGCATTCTAAAATAGTGTCTTTGCCGTCAAAACAATGGACATCGGTCTCAGAGATGCATCCAAGATATGCTTGATTGTTTTCAATTGGAATATGAGAATACGTCAGCTCATTGAACATCAATTTAAGGTCGCTTACCTTATCATTTATGTTTAGTGGCTTAATATCGTTAATAATATATTCTCGTAATGGCATGTTCTTGGTTTTGTTCTTGCAAAATAATTAAAAATAACAACAAAAAGCATGATCTACTTTGTATTTTTGTCCTTTAAAATAAAAGCTATGACAAAGTTGAGCGTAAATATCAATAAGATTGCAACCCTTAGAAATTCAAGAGGTGGGGATGTTCCGAATGTGGTTCAATTTGCGAGAGATGTTCAAAAGTTTGGTGCCCAAGGCGTCACCATCCATCCAAGACCTGATGAAAGACATATTCGCTATCAGGATGTGTATGATTTAAAGTCAGAAGTATATACTGAATTTAATATTGAAGGCAATCCGATCCGGCAATTTATGGATATGGTCCTGGAGGTGAAGCCTACTCAAGTTACTTTAGTGCCTGATGCGGAGGATGCAATTACATCTAACGCGGGATGGGACACCATTAAACATAAAGACTATTTGGTGGATGTCATCAAAGAATTTAAACAGAACGGGATTCGCACTTCTATTTTTGTGGATCCTGTAATGAAGCAAATCGAAGGTGCAAAAGCTACGGGAACAGATAGGATTGAATTGTACACTGAAGCCTATGCAGACGCCTACAGTCTCGGAGATAAAATGGGAATCAAACCTTACAGAGATTGCGCCATTTTAGCCAGTGCACTGGGTTTGGGCCTCAATGCGGGACATGACCTGTCTTTAGATAATATCAAATATTTCAAGCAGAATATTCCTGACTTGTTGGAAGTTTCAATTGGGCATGCCTTAATTTCTGAAAGTTTGTATTTGGGCATTGAAAATGTAATCAATATGTATTTGAGACAGTTGAAATAGTAGGCAGTCTTCAGTCATCGTTCATAAATCAACAATCATAAATCAACAATCATAAATCATCATGAATCTTCATTCCACTATTTTAGGCCAAGGCCAAACGTTTGTTTTTCTCCATGGATTTTTGGGTATGAGCGACAATTGGAAAACATTAGGTACGCAATTCAGTGAGGAAGGATATGAGGTGCATCTTATTGATCAACGTAATCACGGTCGCAGTTTTCACAGTGATGAATTTAACTACGAGGTCATGGTAGAAGATTTGAAGCGTTATTGTGATGAACATAATCTACATGACATCGTTCTTTTAGGGCATTCTATGGGAGGGAAAACCGCTATGCTATTTGCGGTTGAATACTCTGAATTGGTTTCTAAATTGATCATCGCCGATATTTCACCACGCTATTATCCCACCCATCATGATGACATTTTGAATGGTTTATCTGCTTTAGACTTTGAAAAACTTAAAAGTAGAGGTGCTGCAGATAAAGAATTAAAACGTTATGTTTCTGATTCGGGGACGAGACAGTTTTTACTCAAGAATTTATATTGGAAAGAAAAAGGGAAACTTGCATTACGTATCAATTTAGAAGTTTTAAAAGAGCAGGTGAATGAGGTAGGAGAGCCTTTACCGATGCATGCCAAGTTTGAAAAGGAAACCTTGTTTTTACGTGGTGATCGCTCTGAGTATATTTCATTTCAAGATGAAAGTTTGATTCATTCACACTTTCCGAAAGCTGAAATTGTGACGATTTCCAATGCCGGTCATTGGTTGCATGCTGAAAATCCAACCGAGTTTTATAATGCCGTAATTGAATTTTTAAATTAAACGCTTCATACATAAAAACAATATCCAATGGTAAAAGTCACTTCTGTTTTCTTACTTATAATATGCTTTCAATTTTCTTATGCGCAAGAAGATGGTGATTTTGTAGAGTTTTTTGAAGATGGGAAGTTAAAGACGGAAGGGCAATATAAAAATAAAAAAAAGGATGGTGAATGGAGAACATATCATCCTAATGGGCAATTGGCAGAAGTCTTTACTTATACTGATGGCAAGCGGGATAGAGAATATACAGCTTTTTTATCGATGGCAAAGTGAGTCGGGAAACCAAGAAGATCAACAATGAATACATTACAAAAGGGTATTATGAAAGTGGATCTCTATTTTATGAAAGTGCTTTAAACGACGGATTCTATAAGGAGTATCTTGAAAGCGGTGAATTAAAAATAGAATCAAATTTTGTCAATGGAGAGCTTTTTGAGGTTTGGAAGCAATATTATGACAATGGAGAATTGCAGTGGTCCGTTCAATACAAAAATGGTTATAGAGATGGTGTTTATCAGAATTTTTACACCAATGGACAATTGAAATTGGAAGGCAGCTTGCGGAAAGATAAAAAGGACGGTACAGAAAAAAGATATCTGGAAAACGGACAATTGGTGTGGTCTGGGAATTATAAAGAAGGTAAGCTTCACAAAAACTGGGTGCAATATGATGCTTCTGGGAAAGTGATGGCCAGACTGAAGTTCGACAATGGAAGGGCCTTGACTTCTGATTCTGATACGTTATTGACACCAACGATAGTTCCAGAGGGTGCGATAGAAAAGGTTCCGGTTTATCCTGGGTGTGAAGACAAGTATTCAAATAAAGAACGGAGAAGATGCATGAGTGATAAGATTTCACAATTTGTAGGTGCGAAGTTTAACCCAAATGTAGCCCTTGGATTGGGTTTGAACCAAAGTCAGCGTATCCTGGTAATGTTCAAAATAAACAAGGAAGGAAAAGCAGTGGATATTCAAGCCAGAGGAACCCATGCTGTTCTGGAGAAAGAAGCCATTTGGGTGATTGAACTTTTGCCTAAAATGCAACCCGGTATTCAGCGAGGCAAACCTGTAGTGGTGCCATATTCATTACCTATCGTGTTCAATGTGCGGGAAAATAAACCTAAAAAATGACAGTTTTAACTTAATCCAATTAATATGAACTTAATTATAAGAGTATTGCTTACGGCTATTGCTGTGGTGGTATTGGCAAAGTTTCTTCCAGGAGTGGAAGTTGCCGGATTTACTTCAGCTATAATATTGGCTATCTTACTAGGAATTCTCAATGCTATTTTAAAGCCGATCTTGGTAATCTTAACCTTGCCAATTACTATTTTGACCTTAGGGTTGTTTCTGTTGGTCATTAATGCTTGCATCATCCTATTGGCAGATGAATTTATGGGTGGTTTTGAAGTCGATGGATTTTGGATTGCACTCCTATTTAGTGTGCTTTTATCGTTTCTGCAATCCGTACTTTATTCACTGTTAGACAAAGACAAAAAATAGCTTATAAATCAAGTGTTTAAAAACTTTGTTCAGATTTAAATAATTTGTACTTTTGCGTCCCGATTTTCTGCTAGTTCAACAAGCATTTTGCGGTCTTTTTTTAAGAAAAAACTAAGCTTAAATTGAACTGACTTTACTTTTTAGAAGGTTTTTGGCAGAATTAAAATCACTAAAAATAATATGCCATCTGGCTTTATTAATTATAATATGAATATTACAAGAGAAAACATTGACGCATTAAATGCTGTTTTAAAAGTAGATATCGCTAAGGAAGACTATAGCGCAAAGGTAGAGAAAATTCTTGCGGATTATCGTAAGTCGGCCAACATCCCAGGGTTTAGAAAAGGCCGTGTGCCAATGACACTGGTGAAAAAGCAGTATGGGAAAGCCGTTTTGGTTGATGAGGTCAATAAGCTTTTGCAGGATGCTCTCAACAAGTATTTGACTGAGGAGAAATTGGATGTTTTAGGTAATCCATTGCCAAAAGCACAAGATGATTTGGACTGGGATGCTGATTCTTTCACATTTGAGTTTGAGTTGGGTCTCGCACCAGAATTTGAAGTAGAGCTCAAGAGCAAAAAGCCAATCACGCATTACAGTATTGTTGCTGATGATAAAATGATTGACAGCCAAGTGGAGCATATCCGTAAACAATATGGCAAATTGGTTTCTCAAGAGACGGTTACAAACGACTCAGAGATTGTAGGTGTTTTTGTGAATGAAGAAAAGGAAATCAACAATAAAGCGACGCTTACTTTAGATAAGATAAAAAGCAAAGCTGCCGAAAAAGCATTGGTTGGTGCTAAAGTTGGTGATGTTGTCACTTTAAAGACCAAAGGCTTATTTAATGACGATCATGATTTGATGAGCTTTTTAAAGGTATCTCATGATGATGCCCATGATTTGGACATTGAAGTCACCTTCACCGTTCAAGAAATCAACACCAGAGAATTGGCTGATCTGGATCAAGAGTTATTTGATAAGTTGTTCGGTAAAGATGTGGTCACATCAGTTACTGAATTGAAAGCTAAGATCAAGGAAGATTCGGAAAAACAATTCGGACAACAAGGCGATCAAAAATTCATGAATGATGTCACTGAATATTTGGTGGAAAACACAAAATTTGACCTTCCGGCAGCGTTCTTGCAAAAATGGATGCAGACCGCTGGTGAAGATCCAATGGACGCTGATCAGGCTAAAGAAGAATATGAAAATTCTGAAAAAAGCATGCGCTACCAATTAATTGAAGGTAAATTAATTGAAAAATATAACTTGCAGGTTACGTTTGATGACTTGAAGGATTTTGCCAAGAAAATGATCAAGGTGCAAATGGCACAATTTGGCCAAATGGATCCTCAAGATAAAGAGTTAGAGGATATTGCGGCTCGTATTTTATCCAATAAAGAGGAGGTAAGACGTTTGTCAGAACAATTAATGAGTCAAAAACTGCTGGAACTTTACAAAAAAGAAGCTAACCTTAAGGTTAAGGAAATTACTTATGATGATTTTGTAAAAGAGTTTTACAGCTAATAATTATAATTAAATCGTTATCTTTAGAGCGTAAAACTGATAGGTTTTACGCTTTTTTTTGACACTGTAATGGTCATACAATTTTCCCACTGAAGTTGGGGCTATACGAATTTAAGAACTAAATACTATTTATGGATTACGGAAAAGAATTTGAGAAATTCGCAATAAAAGATCAAGGTATCAGCAGTACCTATTACAATCAAATTATGAACAGTATGTATCCTGTTGGTTTGACGCCGAACATTATTGAAGAACGTCAGATGAATGCGGTTGCGATGGATGTGTTTTCAAGATTGATGATGGATCGTATTATTTTTATGGGGACGGCCATTAATGACCAGGTCGCGAATATCATTCAAGCACAATTATTGTTTTTGGAAAGTACCGATGCAGCCAAGGACATACAAATATATATCAATTCTCCCGGCGGAAGTGTATATGCCGGACTTGGTATTTACGATACCATGCAGCTCATCAAACCCGATGTGGCAACCATATGCACAGGAATGGCCGCTTCAATGGGAGCCGTTTTGTTATGTGCAGGAGAAAAAGGTAAACGCAGTGGATTGACGCATTCTCGTGTTATGATCCACCAACCGTTAGGAGGGGCTCAAGGTCAGGCCAGTGATATTGAAATCACGGCGAGAGAGATTGTAACCTTAAAGGAGGAGCTCTATAAAATCATTAGTAAACATACCGGTCAGGATTATGAAAAGGTATATGAGGATAGTGATAGAGATTACTGGATGAAAGCAGAAAAAGCCAAGGAGTATGGCATGATTGATGAGGTTTTATCTAGTTCGAAGAAAATATAATTACACACTTATCAATAGCGATAAAAGTGTATTTTGAATAAATGAAGAATTAAAAGAGTTATGGCAAAGGAAGATTTAGAATGTTCGTTTTGTGGTAGGAAAAAGCCAGAAACCAATTTGTTGATTGCAGGTTTGGATGCCCATATCTGTGACAGGTGTATTGAACAGGCCCACGGAATCGTTTTGGAAGAGTCAAAACAAAGTGGGAATGCGGAGTTGTCGTCAGAATTGATGCTTAAAAAACCTAAGCAAATTAAAGAGTTTCTTGATGAATATATTATTGGTCAAGAATACACCAAAAAAGTGATGTCAGTGGCGGTTTATAACCATTATAAGAGGTTGTTGCAGCCGGCAAACAAGGATGAAATTGAAATTCAGAAAAGCAATATCATCATGGTTGGACAAACTGGTACCGGAAAGACTTTAATGGCAAAGACCATTGCGAAAATGCTCAATGTGCCCCTGGCAATTGTGGATGCTACGGTATTGACCGAAGCCGGTTATGTTGGTGAAGATGTTGAAAGTATTTTGACGCGTCTGTTGCAGGTTGCAGATTACAACCTTGAAAAAGCAGAAAAAGGTATCGTGTTTATTGACGAAATTGATAAGATTGCCCGCAAAAGTGATAACCCATCAATTACCCGAGACGTTTCTGGAGAAGGCGTACAGCAAGCTTTACTGAAGTTGTTGGAAGGCACTACTGTAAACGTTCCGCCAAAAGGTGGGCGAAAGCATCCTGATCAAAAATTCATAGAAGTCAACACAGAACATATTTTGTTTATTGCTGGTGGTGCTTTTGATGGTATTGAGCGTATTATTTCAAAACGTCTCAATATGGCAGCTATTGGTTATAAAGCCGCCTCTCAAGATGATGTCATAGATAGTGACAATCTATTGCAATATATTGTCCCAAAGGATTTGAAGGATTTTGGCCTTATTCCAGAAATTATTGGTCGTTTACCGGTCTTAAGTTATATGGACCCTTTAGATGCCGAAACCTTGAGAGCAATCTTGACGCAACCAAAAAATGCCATTATCAAACAATATAAAAAGCTGTTTGAAATGGATGACATAAAATTCAGTATTACAGACGGAGCTTTGGATTTCATCGTTTCAAAGGCTATTGAATACAAGTTGGGAGCGAGAGGATTAAGATCGCTATGTGAAGAGATTTTAACGGATGCCATGTATGAATTGCCAAGTAGCAAAGAGAAAAAACTTCATGTTACCAAAGACTACGCAGAGGATAAGTTGGATAAATCGACTTTAAAGCGATTGAAAGCAGTTTCTTAAAATCGGAGATTAGATCAAAATAACAAAACCACTCTTTTCAGGGTGGTTTTTTTATTTTTTGGATTTAAAAATTAATATTGCAGGAGCAATGCTTTTGGATTTATTTTCAATAAGAATCTATTGATTGTACCTCTTTTGAGTCGGTTTCAATCTCAATGTTATCCTCTCTAATGATTACTGCGGTGTAAATATAATGGCATAATTGTAAGATAAAAATTACAATATTAGTTTTTAGATAAAGCCTTCTTTATTCTCGTTATAAAAACACTAAATGCTATTATCTAGGATGAACTACAGCTGTAGATTCAATTTTAGCAGCGCATCCATATAATGACGTGTATTGGAAAGTCTGGGTACTTTATGTTGGCCACCTAATTTATCCTGTTGTTTTAACCAATCATAGAATAATTGCTGTCTTGCAATATTAATTTTAGGACTATTAAGCGTGATGTTGTTGTATCGCTTTGCTTCATAATCGGAGTTTAATGATTTTAAGGTGTTGTCCAGAAGTTCGTTAAAGTAATTGATGTCTTGTGGAGGGGTTTTGAACTCGATGAGCCATTCATGGGCCCCCTTCTCCTTGCCACTCATAAAAATTGGAGCTGCAGTATAATCAACAATCTGCGCTTTGGTTTCTCTGCATACTTTTTTTAAGGCATCCTCGGCATTTTCAATGATCAGTTCTTCGCCAAAAACATTGATATGATGTTTGGTTCGGCCGCTAACTTTAATACGATAAGGTCGTAAACAGGTAAAACGTATAGTATCTCCAATCATATAGCGCCAAAGTCCCGCATTGGTAGTGATGACCACTGCATAGTTTTTGTTGATTTCAACTTCGGCCAATGGAATGATTCGCTGTTCTGGTGTACCATAGGCATCCATGGGGATAAATTCATAAAAAATCCCATAATCCAACATGAGTAAGAGTTCGCTTGAGTTGTTCTGATCTTGTATGGCAAAAAATCCTTCAGATGCATTATAGATTTCGTAATACCGAAAATCTTTTCTTGGTAAAATCGCTTTATATTGGTCAACATAGGGGAGAAAGCTTACTCCTCCGTGGAAATACACCTCCAAATTAGGCCAAATATCAAAAATGCTCTGTTTGTTTGTGGTTTCTAAAACATTGTTTAGGAGGACTAGCATCCAAGATGGGACACCTGCAAGACTGGTCACATTTTCGTTAATGGTCTCATTGACGATAGCTTGCATTTTATATTCCCAGTCATTCATCAAGGATACTTTGCTGCTTGGTGTACTGCTAAATTCCGCCCAAAATGGCATATTGTCTATTAAAATGGCAGACAAATCGCCAAAAACGGTCCCGTTCTCTTTATAAAGTTCTTTACTGCCTCCTAACCTTAGGCTCTTCCCCGTAAATAATTGTGAATTCTCATTATTGTTGAGGTACATGCACAACAGGTCCTTGCTGGCTGCGTAGTGGCACTCTTCCAGGGATTCATTGCTTACGGGTATAAATTTACTTTTGGCATTAGTGGTTCCGCTCGATTTGGCAAACCATTTTATGGGTGATGGCCAGAAAATATTGTTTTCGCCCATTCGGGCTCTTTCAATATTGGCTTGATACTCTTCATAAGTCGTAACTGGAACTCTTTCCGCAAAGGTCTGATAATTTGTTATGCTCGCAAAATCAAAGCGCTTGCCAATTTCAGTATCCTTTGCTGTAATGAGCAAGTCCTGAAGTAACTCATTCTGTACTTCGTTAGGGTATTTCAAGAACAATTCAATTTGATGGAATCGCTTTTTTAAAAACCATGAAGCAATTGAATTAACTAATGGGATTGGCATATTTATAGTATCTTTAAAGACTAAAAATAACACTTTTTTTAAATTAATTCTTCTAAATAAAAATTTTAAATAAATGACATATCAAGGGGTTTTGACCAAAATGGAAACGGAGTTTTCCCATCCTATTCAATACTATCTTGTTTTTGATAATGACTTTATCAATGTGAATCAGTTACTGGATAAGACGATTGCGATTCAATTTGTAGGCTACCAATGTCTCAACTGCTCGCTCAACAAGCCAATTTACAGACAAGGGTTTTGTAAAAGCTGTTTTTTTGATATCCCTCAAGCTGCGGATTGGATCATGAAACCTGAATTGAGTACAGCGCATTTAGACATAGAGGATCGTGATTTGGAATATGAGAAGCAGGTGCAATTGAGGCCTCATATTGTGTATTTGGCAAATTCCAGTAATGTCAAGGTAGGCGTGACCAGAAAGTCTCAAGTACCCACACGCTGGATTGATCAAGGCGCACACGAAGCGATTGAAATAGTTGAAGTGCCCAATAGATATTTGGCGGGGATTACAGAGGTGGCCCTTAAAGATTATGTGGGTGATAAGACCAATTGGCGAACCATGTTGAAAAATGATATCGTAGATGAAGACTTGGTAGAGTGGCGTGATCGATTAAGGCAATACATTCCTGCCGAAGCTCAAGAATACTATATAGCCAACAATAAGGAAACCAATATTGAGTTTCCGGTATTGCAATATCCTGAGAAGCCGAAAAGTCTGAATTTGGATAAAACACCAAATTATCAGGGTGTTCTAAAAGGAATCAAAGGGCAATACCTCATATTTGAAGACCAAACGGTTTTTAATATTCGTAGTAGCGAAGGGTATATTGTTGCTCTATCAATCACTTAAACAGTGTTCTTAACATTAATTTACAACTTGATATTTTTTCGCCACTGTAAAATATCGTAATTTAAGAGTATGAAGGTTGTTGCTACGAATTTCTTTTTATCGCGGCTTCCTATATGTGAATCTTAAATATAGAAACATGAAAATTCCAGTTATGTTTTATGTGGCAATTACCACCCTATTGTTGGTGACCTTGACCATCATGGTGGCTATGGACATGCCGTTTAATTGGGTGTTTTATCTCACTTGCTTGGGGCAGGTTCTTGTTGTTGTGATGACCTATAAAGTGTTGAAAGATAAGTATGTAACGGATAAGACTTTTGAAGATTTTTACGAAGATCATCCCATTGGAAAACAAAAAATCACGTCATAAAGGTATAACGTGATTTTTTAATTTTATTCTAACAAAAACCTACATGTTTTCCTGATCTCTTAAATGTTGGATATAAGCTGCCTTTTGCATTTGTCTTCTCTTTCTGACAGATGGTTTGGTGAAGTACTGATTTTCTCTCAAAGTCTGCATAACCTTGACATTTCTGTGCTTACGCTTATAACGCTTAATAGCGCGTTCAATATTTTCACCTTCTTTAATTTCGATTCTTAACATATATAGTTTTTATAGTGTTGAGTATTTAGGTCTATCCTAAATAAGTTTTTAAAATTCTGCTTTTTGACGTGTGCTTTAATCGTTTGATTCCTTTTTCACGTATCTGACGTACACGCTCTCTGGTTAAATCAAAGGTCTTGCCAATTTCATCCAAGGTCATTGGTGGCTGATTGCTCAAACCAAAATTCAATCGGATGACGTCACTTTCTCTTTGCGAAAGTGTATTTAGCGCCCTATCAATTTCCAAACTTAAAGACTCCGTCATTAAAAGTCGGTCCGGTCGTGGAGAATCGTCGGAAGAAACAACATCGTATAAACTTGATGTTTCTCCTTCTCTTAAAGGTGCATCCATTGAAACATGACGTCCTGAAATTTTCATGGACTGTTTCACATCCTTGATAGTCAGATCTAGTTCCGTGGCGATTTCTTCAGCACTTGGTGGTCGCTCATGTGCTTGCTCCAAAAACGAATAGGCCTTATTGATCTTATTGATCGAACCAATTTTGTTCAAAGGTAATCTAACTATTCGAGATTGTTCTGCTAAAGCTTGAAGAATTGCTTGTCTAATCCACCAAACAGCATAAGAAATAAATTTGAAACCCCTGGTTTCGTCAAAACGTTTTGCAGCTTTGACCAATCCGGCGTTACCTTCATTGATTAAATCAGGTAAGGTCAAGCCTTGATTTTGATATTGTTTAGCGACAGATACAACAAAACGAAGGTTGGCCGTTGTAAGCTTGTCCAAAGCTTCCTGATCTCCCTCTTTAATACGTTGCGCCAATTCCACTTCTTCATCTGCTGTAATCAAGGGCAGTTTACTAATATCTTGTAGATATTTATCAAGGGATTTGGATTCTCTGTTCGTAACCTGCTTTGTAATTTTTAATTGCCTCATGTAATCTCTTTTGTTTTAATGAACGTTAACCCTACATTATAACTAATTAAACGACAAAAGCAAGCACTCTCACATTACTTTAACATAATTCGGTGATTTTTTTTAAATTAGAGGTTATTTTAGCCTTAAATCAGGTAAATACCTCATTTTCAAAATTTTTAGCTGAGTTTCCCTCTATTTTAATTGACCGTGTCTTTCTTCTTGTTTTGGGATTTGAAAAGATCCTTAAGTGTGTTTTTTATTGTTTCACTACTATTTTTGGTGCTATCTTTTTTTGTTGGAGGGGTTTGGGTATTGGTTGGAGGGGTTTGACTAACCGTAGAATCTTTGGTTGTAGTATTTTCTGGATTCTGATTCGTGCTGCCTCCTAAAACGCCTCCTAGTAAATCTTTTATTTTATCTGTCCCTTTTCCAATTAACTTTTGTTTTTCAATCTCGATTAGTTGTTTGGTTAAATTGGCCACCCCACTAGTTAGATCCGTAGATACTTTTGGATTAGTAAAGGTCCCAGAAATGTTCGCAGTAACTGGGATGGTGATTTTATTTACTTCGTTATCGTTGATTTTTCCAATAAGACGGTTCACGTCACTTCCTAAATATTTTGCGGGCACATTAAAAACGGCATCATAAGTCATCGTTTTATCAAAACCGTGAGCCCCTGAAACAGTAATACCAATATCGTGATATGCTAAATCGAAAGGCTTGATATTTACTTTGCCGTTCGAAAAATCTAAGTTGATCTTTAAATCGCGCAGATCCAGTTTGCTGAAATCTATAAAATTTAGCGCGCCTTCCAATTTTGATAATAACGGACTCGCATTTTCATCAATGTCTGTAGTTAGTAGCTCTGAAAAAGCACTTCCGGAGATGGTATTTAAATTTGGTGAAAACTCTTTATCAAGAGTACCCGATATTTTAATGCTACTATTGAGTTTGCCTTGAAGAACTTTGGCTATTGGGGCCAAGTTTTGTAATAATTCTAAATCGCTGAACGACTTGGCTATGTCAAAATTACTAGCGTCCAAATTTAAATTAAATGATGGTGTATCAGCTTTGGTGCTGACATCTCCTGAAAGTGAAAGGATTCCATCAAAAATACTTGAGCTCAGATTGTTGATGGTGGCTTGCTGATCTTTTATGGTCAAAACGCCTTTTACATTTTTTAAATTGAGGTTGTCATAAATAACGGTGTTGGCATTTGCTGTAACAGTGCATTCCAAAAATTTGGGAATTTTCAATCCTTCCGATGTAGATGCCGATTTGTTAGACGTTGCCGCTGTAGTGGTTTCGGTTTCCTCACTCATAAAATCGTTCAATGCCAAAGTATTTGAGCTGAGGTTGAAATTTCCTTTTAAGTTGACCTTCTTGCTCAGCATAAATCCAATTAAATTGTTAATTGTTCCCGTTGCAGAAAAATCACTTTTCCCTGTTTTCGCATTGAAACTGTTTAGGGTTACTGTGGAAGGATTAAATGTCATTTCAGCTTTTGAAATATGTAGCGGTTGGTTCATGGCTTCTGAAGTAAACACCAAGTCGCTGATAGACGCATTTCCAGAAGCCTTAATTCTGTCATAAGCGCTGGTTTCGATGGCGTTCATGTCAAAAGCAGTGTTCAATTTGGCTTTAAGAATCCCGCTCAACTCATTTTCAAGTTCTATTGGGTAGGCCTTGGAAAGGTTTGCTAAATTTAAGGTGCCGTCTACATCTGCGGATACCTGCATATTTCCAGTAAGGTTTTTAATCAATGCTGAGGATCTGAACACATCACTATCAATTTTAAAGTTCAGGGTGTTGATGGCAATATAAGTGTCATCTGCATTTCCAGTGTCATTTTTGATTTCGGTGTCGATTATAATGTTTTCAACGCGCTTTGGTAAGTTTGGATATTTGAATGACGCATTGTCCGATTTGATGCTGATATCCAAGGTAGGGATGGTGGTTTCTGTTACTTTCCCTTTGATGATGCCATTGATCTTGAAATTCCCAGTAGTTTCAACATTATCTAAATTCTTAGAATAGGCTTCAGGAATCACCGCTAAGAAATCTTTAAACGAAGAGCCTGTATTTGTGAAGGATAGGTCGATGTTTTGACCTTCTTCTATAAGTTGAACAAATCCGTTAAACTCAATTGGCAATTGGTTGATGAGTGCTTTGTTTTCTTTAAAAGTATATTTTTGTGCGTTCAAGTCCATGTCTATTAATGCATCTAATTTGACATGGTTATTACTCAAGTAATTGATGCTATCCATGGTTAAGCTCACTTTTGCCTCAGATTTTGTGTCTAATTCAGAGATGTCACCAGAGAACGTGCCTTTACCTGTATGGTTCAGTTCGGTCACATAAAATTGCAAGTCGGCCGGAATATCAATATAAGTTAGTGCACTGTTTTTAATGCTGTACTCTTTGATGTCAAACGAGAAGCTAGAGGAGGTAGTGTCCTGCGGCGTCTCACTTTCCTCTGCAATATCATAATTAACGTTGCCAAAAGCATCCGTTTTCAAGGTCAATAATGCTTCGTTGACATTGATGGAGTTCACAACGATAGGTTCATCGGCCGATTTGAAAAGTTCTTTTATTGACATCGTGAAATTTATATTTTTTGCGGTCACGAAGGTCTCATCCTTAAAAGGTTCGAAGTTGGTGATGACCAAATCACTTACCTCCACATGGGCCTGTGGAAAACTTCTGAATAAGCTCAAATTGACATCACTAAACTCTACATTAGCGTTGAGGTTTTGATTAATAAAGTTTTTGACCATCCCTTTAATCTGCGACTGAAAAACAAAAGGTAAGGCAATCAATAGGATGATGAGGACTAATAAGGTAATGCCGGTGATTTTTAGAAATTTCTTCATTGAAAAATTTAGTTTATAATTTCACAAAGTGAAAAACAATAGTTTAGTATCTATATATACGCAAAGTTTGTTGCAAAAGCCGAGTAAATGTTAAAGTTTAATAAAACTTTAGCAATTTTTTAGAGCGTGTCAATTCATTATTTCGATTAGGGTTGAACGTTTTTTAAAAATAAGGGAAAACCTACAGATAAAGATAGCTTAAGAAGAATAGCATTGCTCTCTTTTAAATTGTTTTTTTCAACAAAAATATCACATAAAATGATTTTGTTTTCTTTATTTTGGCATCCGATATGAATCAACCACATAAAGTTTACATCGCACTTGGCAGCAATAAAGGCGACAGATTAAAATATCTGCAAGACGCTATTGACCTTATTTTTAAGCAGATTGGGAAGATCAATATTATTTCAAGAGTGTATAATACGCCGGCTTTGGGATTTGAAAAGGATGTGCTCGCTGAAAATTTTTATAATGCCTGCGTTTTTGTGGATACTCATTTTTCTGCTGAAGAAGTTATGGTCAAACTTTTGACTATTGAGACTGAACTTGGACGGACACGTGGCCTAACAGATATTTACGAATCCAGAACCATTGATTTGGACGTGATTTTTTATGATGACGACATCGTCACTTCGGCGCTCATTACGACCCCACACCCCCATATGCACAAACGTAAATTTGTGTTACAACCTTTATATGATATTGCTCCAAAAATGATGCACCCCAAATACGGAACTTCGGTGGGCGAACTTTTGGAAAAATGTGACGATAACAGCACGATTGAACCTATTAATATTTGGCTGAAAAATCCGATGAAGAAGTATGGTTTTGGCGACTTTAATTATATTGCTATTGAAGGGAATATTGGTGCTGGAAAAACAAGTTTGGCATATGAGATTGCGAATGATTTTAATGGGAAGTTGATATTGGAGCGTTTTGCGGATAATCCTTTCTTACCAAAGTTTTATGAAGAGCCCCAACGCTATGCTTTTACTTTGGAAATGTCATTTCTGGCCGATAGGTATCAGCAAATTAGTGATGATTTATCACAGTTGGATCTGTTCAAGGATTTTATGGTGAGCGATTATGATATTTATAAATCATTGATTTTTTCGAAAATAACCTTGCCCGAAGATGAATTTAGGCTTTATAGAAAGCTCTTTTATTTAATGTATAGAGATATTGCCAAACCTGATTTATATGTCTATTTGTACCAAAATACGACACGTTTGCAGGAGAACATCAAAAAGCGAGGTCGTGAGTATGAACAGAACATTCAAAACGACTATCTCGAAAAGATCAATACTGGCTATTTGGAGTTTTTGAAAAATCAGACTGAACTCAATGTCAAAATTATTGATATTTCAGATCGCGATTTTGTTGAAAATAGAGCAGATTATTTATGGGTTTTAGATGAGATTTTGTAGAAAGACGGAAGTTTGAAGTGGGAAGCACGAGGCACGAAGCTATGAGGATAAAGTACAAATCAAGCATAAAATCGTTCAATTCAGCTCTCATGAGTTTATAGGCCTACCCTTGGCGTCTTT
>Ga0208015_1000144_pt1 | contig 49156 bp, 38 predicted proteins | sample 26BtaG_FD_184101 | JGI IMG/M metagenome (GOLD analysis project Ga0208015, IMG submission 184101) | Marine viral communities from Cariaco Basin, Caribbean Sea - 26B_WHOI_OMZ_CsCl (SPAdes) (version 2) | ecosystem: Environmental > Aquatic > Marine > Oceanic | place: Caribbean Sea: Cariaco Basin... | reverse complement strand
TTATGATCGTGCTTGTTTCTCTAAGCGGGTGCAAATATACATCTTATTTTGATACCTGCAACACCTTTTTGAAAAAATTTTTAAAAAGATTCCGGGGAGCTTTTCTAAGCGCCGGACACCGTCCGACCTCCCTGTGTTTCCATTCCCACTATCCCTATGAACGCGCTCGGTTTTCTAAGCGGGTGCAAACTTAGCACTCTTTTTGCAACCTGCAAACGTTTTTTGAAAATAGTTTGAAAATATTTTCGAGGGACTTTTCCGGCGCGGCGATCGGATACTCTCCGAGGCCATGGACGCCCTCTCAACACATTCAATGAACTTGCCCGTTTCTCTGAGCGGGTGCAAACTTAGCACTCTTTTTCGACCTGGCAAGGACTTTCTAAAAATAATTCCGAAAATTTTAAAGAGCGTTTTTCCCGGTAGAAAAGAACAACAGTTCGTTTTTGTTGGGGGTGCAAATATAGAACGCTTTTGCGTTCCCGCAAACCAAAAACAAGATTATTTTCGTTTTTTTTCCGACACAGGACCTAAGGGTTTGAAATGAAATTAATTAACCGCAAAACTATTTTCCCACCACTTATACCTTAATATATATACCCTTTTTAAAGCGGAATTGATTGAATGCTTAGTATGCGGCTTTCTGGATGGCCAGAAAGCTGTTATAATACATTGCTGCATACATAGAGAAATAGACAGATTTAAGAAATGGAATAATTTACCGCTCTAAAGTGCATAAAAAACATCAAGACGAAAACGAGAATTAAAGGGCTGTAAAGAGATCTAGTGATTCAAAATAACAAAATCCCAATTGGAGAACGCAATAATTTTAAAAATAATGGGGCAGTAAAATTTAGCATGCCCCCTATTCTATTTTAGATTTCTCAAGATTCTTTTTGTTCCAGTGGGCTTTGAGGTCTAGAAAGTCTACTTCAGTAGCTGGAGCTTGACGTTCAAGAATGTAATCTTGGAAGGACCGCTCCAGGATATCTTCAATTAAATAGTCCTCCTCTACTTCAAAAGGTCTAAACTCTTCTTTTAAGGAAATTTCAAAAACATTTGCTGTTACATTATACCAAAAAGCTTTCCATCCGGTACGCAGTTCTTTTACCATATCGAAAGCGGTGATGCCGGTCTGTCTATAAATAAGCTTCACCAAAATCTGACCTTCTGAGCGTGTGAATTTTTTAAGTTCATCCGAGAATTCTTCTTCCACATATTTTTGAACCCTTCTGGTATAGATTCTTTTTTCCCGATTACTCTTAAGGGTCCCCAAGCGTTCCTTCATGGTGACCAATCTTTCCGCCGCAAGTTTAGCATAAGGATATACTTTTAACGTCTTACGACGTAAAATCAAATACCGTCTCCGCTCAGTTTCAGATTTAAAATGGAGCTTCTCCATAAGTATGACCTCGTCCAGATCAATCATGTCCCTAGCAATGGTATCTCCTTCTATTATATAATAAAAAACTGTGGATGAATCACGCGTGCGTTGGGCATCTTTAAGATCGTTTTGGGCATATAAACCGGAAAGACCGAAAAAGGAGAAACATAGACCTATATATATATGTAAGCGCATAGAAGTTTTGTTCTTGTCCATATCTATCCAAAAACGTTCCAAAAATAAGCAAATTGCAATGCTCCTCTTTAATAAATCATTAATTTTGCAAACCATAAATTACAATTAAACATAGCTTAATGAAGACTTCTATTTTAAACGAAAAATCCTTAAACTTTTTAGAGAATTATTTAAACAATGCTTCTCCTACTGGTTATGAATGGACTGGGCAACAATTATGGATGGATTATTTAAGGCCCTATGTAGATGAATTTATCACAGACACATATGGAACTGCAGTGGCGGTCATCAATCCAGAGGCAAAATTTAGGGTTGTAATTGAAGGACATGCGGATGAAATATCGTGGTACGTGAATTATATAAGTGACAATGGTCTTATATATGTAATTCGAAATGGAGGTAGTGACCATCAAATTGCTCCTTCCAAGGTGGTGAACATTCACACAAAAAATGGAATAATCAAAGGTGTTTTCGGATGGCCCGCCATTCACACTCGCAACAAAGCCAAAGAAGAAGCTCCAAAACCAGATAATATTTTTATTGATGTAGGGGCAAAAGACAAAATGGAAGTTGAACGTATGGGTATTCATGTGGGATGTGTAATCACTTATCCTGACCAATTCCATATCCTAAATGAAAATAAATTTGTGTGTAGAGCCCTCGATAACCGTATGGGAGGATTTATGATTGCAGAAGTGGCTCGCTTACTAAAAGAAAATGAAGTCGAATTACCTTTCGGATTATATATTACAAATTCCGTCCAGGAAGAAATCGGACTAAGAGGTGCCGAAATGATTGCCGCTCGATTAAAACCGAATATTGCAATTATTACAGACGTTACCCATGACACAACCACCCCGATGATTGACCAGAAAAAAGAAGGGTTTATTGAAATTGGTCAAGGGCCAGTGATTGCCTATGCTCCCGCGGTTCAACAAAAACTTCGTGATCTAATAGTAGATACTGCAGAAAAAAACATGATCCCATTCCAACGTGCCGCGCTTTCAAGAGCAACAGGAACAGATACTGATGCGTTTGCCTATAGCAATGGTGGTGTAGCCAGTGCATTAATTTCACTCCCCCTTCGTTATATGCATACAACAGTTGAAATGGTCCATCGCGATGATGTGGAAAATGTGATCAAGCTGATCTTTGAAACTTTGCTCAATATTAAAGATGGCGAAACATTCAGTTACTTCGAATAACACTAATTAAATCTAGTGCATATGTCTCCAGCAAAATATTTTTAGAAGCCTTGGCTTTTAGGGATAAACCTGAAAATTAATTCAGATAAATAGCAATAAAATAGAACCTTGCTATATAGTTGGGGATGTTTACAGTGGTGAGTTGGAAGATTGGGTAGGCCAACTTCGTTATCCTACTCAATTTGTTTTTCAGTGTTTAACTTTCTGAAATACTTCTTGGCCTCTACAATTACTTTAGGAGCCAATAATATGGTTGAAGTCATTGTGGGAATGGCCATCAATGCGAAAAAAGTATCGATTAAATTTATCATCATACTTAAAGAAGTTGTAGCTCCAACCAGAATACTTAGGATATAGAAGTAATTGTATATTCCTTTATTTTTTGCTCCAAAAAGAAAGGACATACATTTTGTTCCATAATATGAATAAGAGAAAAGAGAGGAAATACTGAATACAGCTATACAGGCCATAAGAGCATATTTACCAAATATTGGCATACTTTCTTCAAAGGCCGTCGCAGTAAGACTCACTCCATTTGCATCACTGCTTTGCCACACGCCGGTTACTAGAATAGCTAGCGCTGTAAGCGTGCATATTACTAAAGTATCTATGGCAGGACCCAACATTGCTACCAGCCCTTCGCGGATAGGTTCATTTGTTTTGGCTGCACCATGTGCCATGGGAGCCGTTCCAATTCCTGCTTCATTAGAAAATGCTCCTCTTCTGATTCCTAATAAAATGATGCCGCCAACAACACCGCCGAGGAAAGTATCCCCTTGGTAAAAATCTGCAGTAAAGGCATCTGTAAGGATCAATCCTAAGTAGTAAGGTACAACATCAATATGAACAGTTAAGATAATCATAACCAGCATTAGGTAAAGAATTGCCATTGCAGGAACCAATTTTGAAGCTGTTTTACTGATTCGGGATAACCCTCCAAAAATCACAATTGCAGTAAGGATTGCCAAAAAAATCCCTATCATTAGGTCCGTCTGGAATCCTCTGTGAAGTCCAGCTGGTTTTAGCAAAATATCATTTATTGCTTGGGTAAGTTGGTTCACATTAAAAACAGGAAGTGCGGCAACGAGTCCTGCTGTACTAAAAAATAGTGCCAAGGGCATCCATTTTTTTCCGAGACCATGAATTATAAAATACATCGGGCCGCCTTGAATATTACCTTCGCTATCCTTTCCTCTATAAAGAATAGCAAGAGTGGCTGTATAAAATTTCGTGGACATTCCTATAACGGCACTTACCCACATCCAAAAAACCGCCCCTGGGCCCCCAATTGCTATAGCTACGGCGACGCCGGCAATATTTCCCATTCCTACGGTTGCAGATAATGCAGTAGTCAAGGCCTGGAAATGTGTTATTTCGCCGGCATCGTTTTCGTTATCATATTTTCCCCGAAGAATGGAAATTGCATGTCCTAAATATCGGAACGGTAAGAAACGAATACGAAACAAAAGGTAGGTTCCACCTCCTATCAAAATTATCAATAATGGCAAACCCCAAGCAATGGAAGCCATTTCAGCGATCAGATCGTTTAGGTTTTGCACAATTTCTTATTAAAGGACGTTTACGAATGTAATTTAAAATTTTTAAAATCCCATTGATTAGTGTTTCTTGTATCTCCATTTCGAAAAAATAAAAAGTTGAATATGGTGAATTATCATGGAAAGAATTGCTGTTTTGAATAAATGAGATGTCTCTTCTTTATTTTGTTGTGGCTCGTGATGCTTCAGTTATATGCCCAGAATGAATTCGATTGGAGAAAACAAAGTCTCGTTTTTTCACCTGAATTGCAAGTGGGTAAAACAATGAAGGCCTATTACGGATTTCCAAGAACTAGTTTGCAGAAACAAATTGTTTTTGGTATTGGTCGGGATCATGCCTATAACCCACAAGAATGGGCTTATCGTATTAACGGTCCTAAAACAGGCTTTTCATTAGGTCTCACGGATTTTGGGAATAAGGATGCGCTTGGACTTGCACTCACCGCGATGCCTATCATTGAATTTCAAGTTTTTAAAAGCGAAAAGTTTACGGTATTAAGTGGACTGGGAATGTCATACTTCACCGAAAAATATCATCCTGAAAAAAATCTGCAAAATAAGGCCATCACTACAGATTTATGCTGGGCTTTTAAAATGATCCTCAATTATAAGTTTTATGATTCAGGGAATATCGATTGGAGAGCAGGCTTGGGATACTCTCATCATTCCAACGGCCACACCAAATTGATGAACAACGGATTTAATTCTTTTTTGTTAAGTACGTCTGCGGATATTAGAACCTCTTCAAAAGTGGTCGAAGTGGAAAAACCTTATTTTAGGTATGAAAAAACTACATATGAATATTTCAATTTCCGATTTGGATTAGGTCAAAATGTTCTTGCCACTACTTTTAATAAAAGGAAAGACGTTTATAGCGTTTCAGGGGAATATGGCCATGTTTATAACAACACCTTTAAAATAGGGATGGGAATTTACTATCGATTTTATGAACATTATTATAATTACATCCAGAATAACGAATCTTTGACACAGCCAGGATGGGAATTTGAACCTTATCATAATAACCCTTGGCATTACGCCACCTCATTGGGTCTTAGCATTAATGGAGAAGTGTTGTTAAATCATGTGGGCATTGAGGTCCAAGTAGGATATAACCTCTATAAACTTTCCTATAAAATAGAATGGCGAATAAATAATCGATGGGAGAATACTCCCCAAGAAATTCCTGAAAAGTGGAAACTTGGGGAGTTGGATAGTTATTTTAAATGGAAATATAGAATTTCAAGTAAGTTGGGAATCAAATATTATCTTATAGGACTAGAAAACAAACCACAAAACAACTTTTATATTGGCGCCAATTTGAACGCCAACTTAGGACAGGCCGATTTTACAGAACTTAGTTTAGGTTATGTACACAGCTTTAATTTCAAAAAAAGTGAATGAAATCAGGAAGCATTTCCAGATTATTCTAAAAAGGCAGCAACATTTTCTTCAATACGTTTATGGATGTTTGATACATCCGCCTTAACGAATTTTTCTCCCGTAATATTTTCATAGAGTTCTATATAACGCTCTGAGACCGTTTGGATATATTCATCGGTCATTTCAGGTAGTTTTTGACCTTCCAAACCTTGAAACCCTTCTTGAATTAACCATTGCCTAACAAATTCTTTTGAAAGCTGTTTTTGCGGTTCATTGTTTTTTTGACGTTCTTCATAGCCGTTGGCATAAAAGTATCTTGAAGAATCTGGCGTATGAATTTCATCAATCAAAACGATTTTCCCATCCTTCGTCTTTCCGAATTCATATTTTGTATCTACTAAAATGAGTCCTCTTTTGGCTGCAATTTCGCTTCCACGTTGAAAAAGTTTACGAGTATAATCTTCCAATTGGATGTAATCTTCTTCGGAAACTATCCCTTTCTTGATAATATCCTCTCTGGAAATATCTTCATCATGATCTCCAATTTCTGCTTTGGTAGCCGGGGTAATGATTGGTTGCGGAAATTTGTCATTTTCCTTCATTCCTTCTGGCATTTCAACACCACAAATCATTCTTTTCCCCGCTTTGTATTCTCGGGCCGCATGACCACTCAAATAACCGCGAATCACCATTTCCACTTTAAAAGGTTCACAGGCTTCACCTATAGCAACATTCGGATCTGGAACGGCTGTTAGCCAATTAGGCACCAGATCTTCAGTATCTCGCATCATTTTAGTGGCAATTTGGTTTAATATCTGTCCTTTGTATGGAATTCCTTTTGGCATTACAACATCAAAAGCACTCAATCTATCTGTTGCAACCATTAGAAGTACATTGTTTTCTAATGTATAGACTTCACGTACTTTTCCGTGGTAAACACTTTTTTGTCCAGGAAAATTGAAATCGGTTGAAATAATGGTATTCGTCATCTTTAAAATTAATTGTTATAAATAAAACATTTAAGGATTTCGCATCGGATCCTAAAAAATATAAGTTTTGGTACTGACTTGTTCACTTCCCCAATTGGAAAAATGAAGATGTATGAGCCACAATCCAAAAAATTAATCTACATTCTCAATTTTTCTATATGCCGCAATCACTTCCTTCACCAAGCGGTGGCGGATTACATCCTTATCGTCCAAATAGATCATCCCAACTCCACTTACATCTTTTAAAACCAATAGGGCTTCCTTTAAACCCGAGGTAATTCTACGCGGAAGGTCAATCTGTCCAGGATCTCCTGTGATCATAAACTTTGCGTTCTTCCCCATCCGGGTCAAGAACATTTTCATTTGAGCATGGGTAGTGTTTTGGGCTTCGTCCAAGATTACGAAGGCATTATCTAAAGTACGCCCCCTCATAAACGCTAATGGTGCGATTTGAATTACACCTGTTTCAATATGGGATGCAAGCTTTTCAGCGGGAATCATATCGCGCAGAGCATCGTATAAAGGCTGCATGTATGGATCTAATTTTTCTTTTAAATCACCTGGCAGAAATCCCAAGTTTTCGCCGGCCTCTACTGCTGGCCTTGTAAGGATAATTCGTTTTACTTCTTTTTCCTTGAGTGCTTTTACGGCAAGTGCAACGCCTGTGTATGTTTTTCCAGTTCCCGCAGGACCCACGGCAAAAACCATGTCGTTGGTCTTCATAAGCGCTACGAGCTTTCGTTGGTTGGCGGTTTGAGCCTTTATTGGTTTTCCACTTACGCCATGAACTATAACCCCAGCACTTCCCTCTGGGGCTTCATATTCTTCGCGGTTTTGACTCATTAAAACTCGCTCAATTACATTCTCATCAATTTTATTGTATTTGACAGAATGCTCTAGCAACATGGTGATTCTCTTATCAAATTCCTCGAGCACTTCTTCATCGCCATACGCTTTAATCCTATTGCCCCGAGCTACGATTTTGAGTTTTGGAAAGAATTTTTTCAGCAGTTCAATATTGCTATTTTCATGCCCGAAAAACTCGCGTGGGCCAATATCTGTGAGTTCGATTATAAGTTCGTTCAAAAGCCGTATATTTTTAGTTTTTATCTTTGAAAGATTCAATTCTTAATTTATAATAAAATTGAAGTCACAAGGTAATTGCAAAACTTTAAAATCCACAATATTTAATGCTCAAAATTTTATTTATCTATAAAGAAAATAGTTTTTCACACTAACAAAAGTAACCTATTTTTGCGGTAATTGATTTACGAAAATATCAACAATCTATATATGGCTATAATTACACTTACGACAGACTTTGGAGAGAAAGATCACTTTGTCGGCGCGGTCAAAGGTGCAATTTATACGGAAAGTGAGGATGCTAAAATTGTTGATATCTCACATTTAATTTCTCCATTCCATCTTCATGAAGCGGCATATATCATACAAAACGCCTATAAAAGTTTTCCAGAGGGCACCATACATATTATAGGTGTTGATTCTGAACTCAATCCAGAGAATAAACATATTGCCGTTTATATGGATGGTCACTATTTTATCTGTGCTGATAATGGTATTATTTCGCTGCTCGCCGCAGACATTAATCCTGAAAAGATTGTGGAGATAAACATTCATGATAGAATAACCAGCAATTTCCCTGTGCTCGATGTTTTTGTAAAGGTTGCTGGTCATATTGCCCGTGGCGGAACACTGGAGGTTATTGGGAGAACTATTTCTGAAATTAAAGAGATGACAGGCATCCGGCCAGTTGTTGGAGTAAAGGATTCTAAAATTATCGGCAATATTATTTATGTTGATAATTACGGGAATGCTGTGAGCAACATTACCAAAAAAATATTTGACCAAGTGGGTCGTGGACGCAACTTTGTGATCAGTGTGCGCACTACTAGAATCAAGAAAATTCACCAACATTATAGTGATGCCATCAATTTTGATGTTGCGCGCGATAAAAGAGAAGAGGACGGCAAAAAGATAGCCTTATGGAATTCATCGGGATATTTGGAATTGGCCGTATACAAAAGCAATCCAAGAACGGTAGGAGGAGCTTCTAGTCTTTTTGGTTTAGATTTTAGAGATACCTTCACCATAGATTTTAATTCGGAAGAATAAGCTTGAAAGTAGCCTCAGTTTAATAATTGTGATATATTGACAAAATCCTCCTTCAATTTTTTACCCCAAGGGAGATCTTAAAAAAGTATAAATATTATGTTCACAAGAATAGTTAGAATGGAATTTGAAGAGGAGCAGATTCCATCTTTTCTCGAAAATTTCAATAATGTAAAACAAAAGATCCGAGACTTTCCTGGATGTACTTTTTTAGAACTATACCGAGACCAAAATGATCCAGCAATCTTTTTCACTTATAGTCGTTGGATTGATGAGCAAGACCTTGAAAGCTATCGAAACAGTTCATTATTCAAAGCAGTATGGAGTGAGACAAAACCGAAGTTTAGGGCTAGAGCGCAAGCTTGGAGTGTGGATACTGTTGAGAGTTTGTAGAGAGTAGAGAATAGAGAGTAGAGAAAAAAATTATGGCGAGAGAGCCAATCATTTATTTAAAGTATGTTCCCAATAATTAAGCGTGAAATAAATTCTTTTTTTTCCAGCACTATCGGATACTTGGTCATTGCCGTGTATCTAGTGATAAATGGTCTATTCCTATGGGTCTTTAGCGGAAATTATAATATTCTGGATTCCGGTTTCGCAGATCTTTCGCCATATTTTGAACTGGCGCCTTGGGTACTCTTATTTTTGGTACCCGCAGTTTGCATGAAGGCATTTAGTGATGAAATGAAAATGGGAACCTTGGAATTATTGTTGACCAAACCACTTTCATTATTGCAGATTGTTTTGGGGAAATATTTTGGAGCTCTTATTCTCATTATCATTGCTATCGCCCCTACTCTATTATATATATTTACGATTTCAGAACTTGGTAATCCACCAGGAAATTGGGATTTGGGAAGCACGATGGGTTCGTTTTTGGGATTGCTGTTTCTGGTCTTCGCATACACCTCAATCGGTATTTTTGCTTCAACCTTAACTCAAAATCAGATAGTAGCCTTTATTACAGCCGTATTCCTCTGTTTTGGACTTTACTATGGTTTTGAAGGCATTTCTACATCAACATTTGACGTTTCCCAGTTGGGAATGAGATCTCATTTTGAGAGCGTTGCTAGAGGAGTCTTAGATACTCGCGACCTACTCTATTTCTTTAGTATAACGGTGTTTTTCCTAGTATTGACCGTTTTAAAACTTAAAAAACAATGAAAAAGTCAACTAAAAATATTGGCATTTCCATTGCACTTTTAGTAATTGGATTGGTATTGATCAATTTTATTGGAAATCATCTCTATAAACGCTTTGATCTTACTCAGGATGAGAGGTTTACACTTTCAGAAGCGACCAAGGAAATTATCTCCAAAGTAGATTCTCCCATTGTTGTCGATGTTTTCTTAAAAGGAGATTTTCCGCCTGAATTTAGAAGACTGCAATCTGAAACCCAACAATTGTTAGAAGAATTTTCAGCAGAAAACTCCAACATTAAATTCGCATTTATCAATCCTTCCGAAAAGGGTTCTGAACAATTTGAAGAGCAGCTCCACGAATTTGGAATGACCCCAGCACAAGTTTCTGTTATGGATGGTGGAAAGCAGAGTGTGGAACTTGTCTATCCATGGGCACTTGCACACTATAATGGAAAATCTGAGAAAATTCAACTTCTCAAAAATCAATTGGGGGCTACTTCGGAAGAAAGGGTAAACAGCTCTCTTCAGAATCTTCAATACGCATTTGCCGATGGGTTCAAAAAACTGGTAACTGAAAAATCCAAAAAAGTAGCCGTTTTAAAAGGAAACGGACAATTGGAAGATCAATTTATAGTAGATTTCTTTTCCACCTTGCGTGACTATTATTTTATCGCACCCTTTACATTGGATTCTGTAGCTTCCAATCCGAACAAGACTTTAAAAGAAATAAAAGGTTTTGATCTTGTCGTGATTGCACAACCTACTGAACCTTTTACCGATTCGGAAAAATATGTACTGGATCAATACACTATGAACGGCGGAAAAACCCTTTGGTTAATGGACGCCACACAAATGCATCGAGATCCTGATACTGGAAATGCCTTTGCATTTGGCATGGATCTAAATTTAAATGACTTCTTTTTTAAATATGGCGTGCGCATCAACCCAAACTTAGTAAAAGATGTTTACTCCGCGCCCATTGTTTTGGCCAGTGGTCAAGATCGCGAAGCACAGTATGAAAGATATCCATGGTTTTTTAGTCCGTTGAGCAGTAGTGGAAACAATCACCCCATTGTGGCAAATATAGAAGCCGTTAAATTTGATTATGCAAGTGCCATAGATACACTTCCCAACAACATTAAAAAGACCATCCTTCTCTCCTCCTCTCCTATTACCCGAATAGTTGGACTGCCTTATGAGATCAATTTTGACAAAGAAATTCCAAACAATCTGGATATTGTCAACAATGGTCCAAACCCGGATGAGTTTAGTGCGGGAGAAGTTCCACTAGCTGTTTTATTGGAAGGAGATTTCACTTCAGTATTTAAGAATCGGGTAAAGCCTGTAAAGTTACAAGGCAACCTTAAAAACATAGATGATGGACAACCTACAAAGATGGTAATTATTAGCGATGGCGATGTAATTAAAAACCAGTTACAGGGCAACCGTCCTTTGGAACTTGGGTTCGATAAAATGACGAATGCCTTTTATGGAAATAAGGAGTTTCTGCTGAACACTGTCAATTACCTTTTGGATGATAGTGGACTTATAAACATTCGGACCAGACAGATTGCCGTTCCTTTTCTCGATTCGCGGACGGCGGCTTCGGAACGTACGAAGTGGCAAGCCCTTAATCTATTGCTTCCATTAGGATTATTGGCTATTTTCGGATTTGTGTTTAACTTCTATCGGAAGAGAAAATACGCGCGTTGAGTGTTGATAAGTTTGTTTTAACAAAAACTTCATTTGAAATATATTTGTAATCAAGTGGAAATAGGTTGAAATTCGTAACACCCTATATAAAATCCACTGTTTTATTAAGAAGTTTGACATGCTTACCGAGGTTTGTTTGTTATTTTCCAACGCGATTTCGGAGAGTCTTTATTCAGAAATATTTCACAAAAAACCTATATAATGAAATTTATCGTATCGAGTTCATATCTATTGAAACAACTGCAAGTATTGGGCGGGATTATCAACAATAATAATACCCTTCCTATTTTAGATAATTTCTTATTCAATTTAAATAACAACGATCTTACCGTTTCTGCTTCCGATTTGGAAACTACTATTTCGTCAAAACTGGAAGTAGAAAGTACCGATATAGGTAAAGTTTGTATTCCTGCAAAACTGCTTTTGGAAACTCTAAAGACTTTCCCTGAACAACCTTTAACCTTTACGGTTGAAGATAATAATACTATTGAAATCAGCTCCAACCATGGTAAATATGCTCTGGCGTACGCCAACGCAGAAGATTTTCCAAATGTGGTAGAATTAAAAGATCCGTCCGCAACCGTAATTCAAGGAGATGTTTTGGCAACTGCAATCAGTAAAACTATCTTCGCTTCTGGAAACGATGATTTGCGACCAGTTATGAGCGGTGTATTCTTTCAGTTTTCAACAGAGAATCTAATTTTCGTTGCAACAGATGCTCATAAATTGGTAAAATATACCAGAGATGATATTAGTGCATCTCAAACGGCAGAGTTTATTATGCCGAAAAAACCTTTAAATCTATTGAAGAGCATTCTTGGCGGAAGTGAAGATGATGTTACTATTGAATATAACGAGAGCAACGCAAAATTCAGCTTTGACAATACCGAAATGATCTGTAGATTGATCGATGGAAAATATCCCAATTATGAAGCTGTTATACCGAAAGAGAACCCAAATAAATTATTGATCGATAGAAATCAATTTCTGAATTCGGTAAGAAGGGTTTCTATCTTCTCCAGCAAAAGCACGCATCAAATTCGCTTAAAAATTGCCGGTGCAGAATTGAACATTTCTGCAGAAGATATAGACTACAGCAATAAAGCAGAAGAGCGTTTGACCTGTGATTATCAAGGAGACGATATGCAAATAGGTTTTAACAGCCGCTTCTTGACCGAAATGCTTAATAATCTAACCAGCGATGAAGTATCTTTGGAAATGAGCCTTCCCAACAGAGCAGGAATTCTAACTCCCGTAGATGGTCTTGATGATGGTGAAACCGTAACCATGTTGGTGATGCCGGTTATGCTGAACAATTAATTTCCCTAATAAAAGAATGTTAAAGTTTAAATAGCCTCTTTTCACTTTTGATCGAATTATTTGGGAAATAGAAAACATTTTATTTAATATCAGTTCTCACAGCTAACCCTTACAACTACACATAAGTTCGTAAGGGTTATTTATTTTAATCCTATTAATTGCCAGAATAGTACACGAAAGAATTTTGGATTCGACTTCCTAATTTTTACTATTTTAAAAAATCCTAAATTAGACTTAATGAAATTAAATCAGTACTCCGATATAAACGAAGCTTTTAATATTACTGTTACAGGCAAAGGATCACAGCCCGTGGTATTTGCTCACGGATATGGCTGCGATCAAAATATGTGGCGTTTTATTTATCCCTACTTGGAGGAAAAATATAAAATTATCCTATTTGATTACATCGGGGCGGGGAATTCTGATATATCCCTATACTCCAAAGAAAAATATAATTCACTTCAAGCCTACGCAGATGACATCATAAGTATTTGCGAACATCTCAAATTAAACGATATTATATTTGTTGGGCACTCAGTTAGTGCCATGATCGGCATGTTGGCCTCCATAAAGGCGCCTTCCTTGTTTTCTAAAATGATTCTAATAGGTCCGTCGCCATGTTATATCAATAAGGAACACTATATTGGCGGATTTGAGCATGCTTCTATTGATGAGCTTCTGGAAGCATTGGACAGTAATTATTTAGGTTGGTCACAAAATATGGCTCCAGTTATTATGGGGAATGCCGATAGGCCGCAGCTGGGAAAAGAGCTTAGTAATAGTTTTTGCAACACAGATCCGGAAATTGCCAAGAATTTTGCAAAGGTCACTTTTCTTTCCGACAATCGCGCCGATTTAAAGAAGGTTACCGTCCCCAGTCTTATTTTGCAATGTTCGCAGGATATTATTGCGCCTATGGAGGTTGGCGAATATGTGGCAAATACAATTGAAAAGGGAACTCTTAAAGTATTAAAAGCAACAGGACACTGTCCAAACCTTAGCGCACCAGAAGAAACCGCGAATGCAATTATTGAATTCCTAGAAACTAGTACTTAGTGGGAGATAAAAAAGAAACATTAAAAAAATCTGAGGCATTACGTTTAAAGGCAGCTTTAGACCTATATGAAAATGCGCCTTGCGGTTCCGTTTCATTCCAAAACGATGGATTAATTGTTGCCATCAATAATACCCTTGCAACCTGGCTGGGATATAAAAAATCTGAAATTGTAAATGTTCGCACCCTACCTAGCCTCTTTAATATAGGTGGACAGATTTACTTTGAAACACATTTTTTTCCTCTCATAAAAATGCAGGGATTTATTCAAGAAGTATATTTTGATATTATAAGAAAAGACAAAAGTGTTTTTAACGGTTTAATAAATGTGAGAGAAATTCCTTCTAAAGGAAATTCCGAAACCACTTATCAAGCTACCATACTGGATGTTTCTGACAGATATAAGTACGAGAACGAGATTTTGGAAGCCAAACGAAAAGCAGAAGAAGATTCGAAGGCCAAAGCTGAATTTCTTTCAACAATTAGTCACGAAATCCGTACCCCTTTAAATGCCATCCTTGGTATTGGCAATCTGCTCCACAACACACCCTTAAATGAAAACCAAAAGGAATACGCCCGTTTGTTACTTAGTTCATCAGAGCATTTATTGAGCCTAGTTAACAATCTTTTGGATTTGAGTAAAATAGAATCTAAAAAGTTAGAATTAGAATACGTCACTTTTAACTTATTTGACCAAATCACCGTTTTAAAGCAAATTTATGCCGTTAAGGCGCATGAAAAGGGAATTGAACTCCTGCTAGAGCTAGACGAACTTATTCCTGAATACATAATTGGTGATCCCGTAAAATTGAATCAAATTCTAACAAACTTGGTGGGTAATGCTTTAAAGTTTACTAAAAAAGGTTCTATTACCGTAGCGATAAGCATAATTGAAAAGAGCAAGAAACAAGTACATCTACTTTTTGAAGTGATAGATACAGGTATCGGCATTCCAGAAGAAAAGCTGGAAACTGTATTTCAAGAATTTTCTCAAGCTAGTTATGATGTAGGTGTGGAATATGGAGGAACAGGACTTGGCCTTACCATTAGCAAAAAGCTTTTGGAACTTCAAGGTAGTCAATTGAGTGTAAGCAGTAAATTGAATGAGGGTTCCATATTTAGCTTTAATTTAAATTATGCTATAGATTTTAAATCTAAAAAGAAGATTGAAAGTAACCCAGATCAGTCCAAAAGCGTAAATTTTGATGACTATAATGTTTTGGTTGTAGATGATCAAGATGTAAATATTTTTATTACTGCTCAATATTTAGACCTATGGAAAATTCAATATAAAACAGCGAACAGTGGCGCAGAAGCTTTAGAACTTCTTAAAAAAAATCCGATTGACATAGTATTGTTGGATTTACAAATGCCCAAAATGAATGGATATGAGGCAGCTGAAAAAATAAGAGCGCTAGCGCTTGAAACAGATCCAATAATAATTGCATTTTCAGCTACCACCAAAGGTGAGGTACATAATCAATTAATAGAAGCGGGAATAGACGATCATCTTTCAAAACCATTTCAACCTTCACAGTTATTTGATTTATTGAAATTTTATCATACTTCCAAAACCGATGCAAACTTGAAAAACAGTGGTCATTTAGCCAAAGTAGATGCCGAATCTAAAAAACTGAAGAAACTGCTGAATCCTAATCCTCCAAAACCAGATGTTACCAGTTTCAATTTGGATCAGTATATTAAAATGGCCAATAATAAACCTGAATTTCTCAAAAAGTTTGTGATTAGCACATTGGATGCTTTGGTGGACTATCAACAGGAATTTGACCGTGCTCTGATATCCAACAATGCCGAAATTCTTTCAAATCTCCTTCATAAATCTACAATGACTCTGTATTATATAAAGGCAGATAGATTAACGTCATTGATGAAAGATATTTATGAACTGATGGTGGCAGATGATTCAAATTCGACACTCATTCAAAAGGTAGAGTTGTGTAAAAATGAGTTTAGCACAATCACCAAAGGTTTAGAAAAGAGTATAGGTATTTAACTCTCCTCCCACTTTTCACAAAGTCATTTTCCTATGGATTTTCCATTGCGTTTTCTCTAATTATTAGTTCATATTTCATGGCGATCCTACTCATAAAAATTAGGATTTGCTAAGCTAATCCTATTATATACAGGTTATGAAAGTTATCTTACCTTTGCATCAATGACACACACAGACACTATAGTAGCAATGGCAACGCCCGCAGGTGCAGGCGCAATTGCAGTTTTAAGACTTTCGGGTCCGGAGGCAATTTCCATAGCATCTTCCCTATTCTTTTCTGTCTCTGGAAAAAACCTTTCAGAACAGAAATCGCATACAATCCATTTGGGGCATATTAAAGATGGTGAAAAAATTATTGACGAAGTACTTGCCACCGTCTTTAAAAACCCAAATAGTTATACAGGGGAAGATGTGGTGGAAATTTCATGTCACGGAAGTAATTATATCCAACAAGAAATAATCCAACTATGTCTTCGTAGAGGTTGTAGAATGGCACAGGCTGGAGAATTCACCTTACGTGCTTTTTTACACGGCAAAATGGATCTGAGCCAAGCCGAAGCGGTAGCCGACCTTATTGCAAGTGACAGTGCGGCGAGTCATCAATTGGCGATTCAACAGATGCGTGGTGGATTTTCTTCAGAAATAAAAAAGCTTCGCGAAGAGCTGCTTAATTTTGCTTCATTAATTGAATTGGAACTTGACTTTTCCGAAGAAGACGTAGAATTTGCTGATAGAGCTGAATTTCAAAAACTAATTTCAAGAATAACTCAAGTTCTTAAAAGGCTAATAGATTCTTTTGCTGCAGGAAACGTTCTGAAAAATGGAATTCCAGTAGCTATTGTTGGGGAACCAAACGTAGGAAAATCTACATTGTTAAACGCGATATTGAATGAAGAGCGTGCAATTGTGAGTGACATAGCGGGAACTACTCGAGATACAATAGAAGACGAAATCAGTATAGGAGGTATAGGGTTTAGGTTTATAGATACGGCCGGAATTCGCGACACTGAGGACGTAATTGAAGGCTTGGGAATTCGAAAAACATTCGAGAAAATTGAGCAAGCTCAAATAGTTATTTATTTGTTCGATGCTGAAAAATTTCAGATATCTAGCTCCAAATTTCAAGTAGAAATAGAAACAATTAAAAACAGATATCCTTTAAAAAATCTGATTATTGTTGCCAATAAAGTTGATAAGCTTTCTGAATCAGAATTGCACAAACTAGATGTCACCCTAACCGGAATCGAAGGGTCTTCTCACTTACTTCTCTCTGCAAAAAATGGAATTGGCATAAAAGAATTAGAAGAGCGTTTATTGGAATTTGTAAATACCGGTGCACTTCGAAATAACGAAACGATAGTGACAAATAGCCGCCATTACGATGCTCTTCTAAAGGCCTTGGAAGAAATAATCAAGGTGCAGGAAGGAATTGATGCAAATCTCAGTGGCGATCTTTTAGCTATTGATATTCGTCAGGCGCTCTATTATTTTGGAGAAATAACGGGCCAAGTTTCCAATGATGAACTTCTCGGGAATATTTTTGCTAATTTTTGCATCGGAAAGTAATCCACCTTCTAAACCTTAGCTATTCCTTGTCTTACAGGCATTTACCAACAAACTAACTTCTCTTTTTTGTTGCCTTATTGCCTTTTTTAGTTTATATTTGTTGCCTATCTGTTGCCCATCTCAGGAATTTGTTGCCCAATTCCTCTCTTTAGGTAACAAGGCGAAAGGATGCCCCATATTGCCCCACGAAGCTCCATTTCGCCCCATAATGCACCCTTTATGAGCACAAATCTTCACATTCCTAAAAAATGCCAATACTGCGGTAATCTATTCACTGCTAGGACAACTACGACCCGTTACTGTTCCCACAAATGTAATAGCAGACATTACAAACAGATAAAGAGAGAGGAAAAAGTAAATAATGCCCTTCAAGAAACCAGGATCCAACAAACCACAAAAAAAGCCACTGGCGGTCCTGCAGATACTTTAGCGGATAAAGACTTCCTAAGCATCACCGATGCCTCAAAACTAATGGGAGTCAGCAGATGGACTATACAGCGGATGATAAAACGAGGTCAGCTTAAAGCTGTTCCCTTTGGCCGGAAACATATTCTTTCCAGATATCAAATCGAAAACCTATTTAATCAATAGCCTTATGAAAGTAGCATTAAGAGAACGGGAAAAAAATGGTAAAATCATTTTCTATTTGGATTACTATTCCCAGGGGAAACGCAAAACGGAATCTTTGGGTTTACAACTTATAATAAAACCCAAGACTAAAGCGGAAAGGAATGTAAATAAGAAAACCCGAGAGTTGGCGGAATCGATTTGGGCAAAGCGTCAATTGGAAATCCAACAAAACCATTATGGATTTAAGGATATGGAAAAACTAAAAGCAAGTTTCATCAAATACGTGGAGCATCTCACGGAAAAGCGATTAGATAGTAAGGGAAATTATGGGAATTGGGATAGTATGCTAAAGCATCTAAAAACCTTTATTCCTATGGATATTTCTTTTGCGGAAGTAGATAGAAAATTTGTCCAGGACTTCAAATATTTTCTTGATAAAGATTTAAAAACAAAGAGTAATCAATCATTATCCCAAAATTCCAAATACTCCTATTTTAATAAGTTTAAAGCGGCATTAAAGCAAGCCGTAAAAGATGGCATCATCCCTACCAATCCGGCAGAGGGGATTGAAGGGTTTAAACAAGGCGAACCTCAGCGCGAATTTTTAACGCTACAAGAATTACAAGCCGTTGTTAAAGAAGAATGCGAAATTCCGCAGATGAAAACAGCATTCATATTTTCTTGCTTAACTGGATTACGCTGGTCCGACATAAACAAGCTACTTTGGTCAGAAGTTCAACACTCCAATGAAATGGGTTATTACATACGTTTCAGACAAAAGAAAACCAAAGGCGTTGAAACACTCCCTATCTCAGGCCAAGCCTTCGGTTTGCTTGGAGAGCGTCAAGAGAAGGACGAAAGAGTATTCAAAGGATTAAAATATTCCGCCTGGCACAATCTCAAACTCCAACAATGGATGATGAGAGCAGGAATTTCAAAAACCATTACCTTTCATTGCGCCCGCCATACATACGCAACTTTACAGCTCACCGCAGGCACAGATATTTATACGGTTTCAAAACTTTTGGGCCATAGAGAACTCAAAACCACACAGATTTACGCCAAGGTTATTGATGAAAAGAAAAAGGAAGCGGCTAACAAAATACAATTGGATCTATAATGAGAAAGAATATATTTTCAAGTGTAATTTCCATTACCAACGGCTTACATCGGGACAATAGAGCCGACCAGGAGTTTCAGCTTTTGTCATCCAAATTGAAATTAGAACCAACAGCATCCAACGCCGTGTTTAAGGTGAATTACAAAAAACCATTAAACAGCAAAAAAGAATATTACCAAAGACTCATTTTCAATGAATCCGAAGGCACTTTGGCCGACTTCGCCAGCCACTTTCCCGAGAATGCCACAATCCCTGAACACAAATTTTGTTACGCCATCCTTCATAATAAACTTGATAAGCACGCAAAGGACATATCTAAGTATATTGCCAAAAGAGAAATACCGGAAGATTTAAATGATGACACCTACTATATCATCAATTACCTAAAAGTATCGATTATCCGATTATATGCCGAATTGCAGGAGCAATACGGACAGTTTTCAAATTCAACCCTTTATACAATTCCTGAAATAGCTGAAAAGTATTTCGACGACTCCAATTTCAATACCGACTTAATCCAAAAAGCCCATACCCCAAAAGAAGTAACCGTAAAAGCCACTGCAAAACCGCAACGCAAACCAAAAACCTCATTTGGTTTTAGAGGAAAAGATGAATCTGATCTTTTTAAAATACTGGAAAAGCTTCAACTAAAAATAGATCTATTAGAAAATAGGACCTCTACTAAACAATTATTGCAAATTCTAACAACTGATGATTTTACAACCTTAGATTTCAATATTTATTTTGAGGCAAATACAACAGCTATTAGATACCTCTTCGATAAACTTAAACCCCAATTTGCAAACTTAAAATTATCGGAAATTGAAAGGTCAAATAAGTTTTATACAAAAAATGATTTCCAATTAACTGCCCAAAATTTATCTTCAAGCAAGCAGTATATATTTAAAGAAAAGGAAACCATTGATAATATTTTCAAGTAAATGCAATAAAAAACATTGAGAACACTGAGAAATCTCAATGTTGACTTTATCCTATCTAAAAATCTCCACTTTTTAAAATCCAACATTTTAAACCTTTGTCCTGTTCTTGAAACCCAAGAATGACAATTGGCCAATTGTCCATTTATCTATTTCAAAATATAATAGCAATGGACGAAATTTTAAAAAGACTCGAAATCATCGAAAAGCACGTATTAGACAGGAATATCATCCTCAAAAATGTGCTAAATCTTAACGAAGCCTGTACTTACCTGGAACTATCCCAATCCCACTTGTATAAACTAACAAGTACCGGATCAATTCCACACTACAAGCCGAATGGAAAAAAGCTCTACTTCAACAGAGCTGAACTGGACCAGTGGTTAATGCGAAATCGCAATACCACCCAGGAAGAGATCGAACAGCAAGCTGCCGATTACCTAATCAAAAAAGGAAGGGTAAAGCTATGACAGATCTAATCCCAATGCTCCTTGCGCTCTCACAACAAATCAAGGAAATAAAGATGATGGTCCAACTCCTAAGACAATCCAGAGCTGTTGTCTTAAATGATTCCTGGTTGGATAATCAAGAAGTGTTGCAGCTACTTCACATTAGTCTGCGAACCCTGCAAACACTTAGATCAAACGGAACCTTACCCTACAGTAAGATTAGAGGTAAGTTTTACTACAAGGTTTCCGATATCGAGCAATTGCTTCAAGAAAACTACTACAATCATAATTTCAAACAAGATGGAAGTAAGTAGGCAAGCAATACTAGATAAAACACATTACGGCCTAAAGATTTACGCCTATGTGTTGAGACAGTATTATCCTGAAACAACAGTCCTTTCCGTAAAAGGAAGGGACTGCGGGATAACACGGAACCCTTTTAACGGCGGCAAAGAAACCTTGCGAATCCATATTGATGGCGTAATGGCAACCCACAAAGACGTTGAATTAGAAACTTTTCAAGGTGATGCATTCGACTTTGCACAATATCATTTTAGAATAACAGATGAAGCCGATTTATTACAGAAAATAAACCAAGCCCTACATCTAAATCTGGAAACAAAGCAAACCAATGAGTTGGAATGGTTGAATGACCCCGATGATACTTGGTACGCGTACTGTAGCTTCTTCAAAGCCCCGGTTCGCAATGTATTTCCCTCGCAAACTTTGCGATTGCATCAAATATATGATTTAATCACAAGTGATAAATACAAAAGGATAACTGAAGAGTTAAGAGACATTTCCGATGCAAAAGAAGCAAGAAAATTCAAAGCGAATCGTTTTGATTACGTCACCTTCTCCGGTGTTTTTGAAAAACGGAACGACAATGATTTAAAGGAACATTCCAATCTTTTAACCATCGACTTCGATCACCTAGAAAATCTGCAAGAGCTAAAAGAACAGCTTTTGAATGATGAATATTTCGAAACCGAAATGCTGTTCATCTCTCCATCGGGGAACGGCATAAAATGGATTATCAGAATTGATATTTCTGAAATATCGCATAGCGAGTATTTCACAGCAGTAGCCAATTACATAAAGAAAACGTACAATATTGAAGTGGACCAATCAGGGAAAGACAAATCCAGAGCCTGTTTCCTACCCTACGATCCCCTGGTCTTTCTTCATAAAAGACACAGAGCATTATGACAAAACATTTTAATCCCAAGGATTGGTTAGACGCTCCACAGGAGCAGCCAAAACCCAAAGTTAGCACGGCAACAACTACGGTTGTTGCTGTTGCTAATAATGAAATAGAAACATTTATCACCGCAATCGAGCAAGCAGGAATAGACATCACTGGCAATTACGCCACGTGGCGCGATCTAGGCTTCGCCCTATCGGATGAATACGGAGAATCAGGAAGAGATTATTTCCACCGAATAAGTAAAAACTATGTCGGGTATGACTCCAGAGAATGCGACGAACAATTTGACAAGTGCCTGAACGCCAAAGGGCACGGAATTACCATCGCCACCTTCTACCATCACGCCCATCAAGCAGGCGTAAAACCTAAAAAGTCAGAAATAAGAATCCAAGAAAGCCCCAATCCTCAGGAACCGGAAGCAATGCCTACGTTCCCCGAAGGTGTTTACAACACCTTGCCGGAGTTTTTACAACAAGTTGTAAAACCCTCCACAAGCCCCGAGGAAAAAGACATTTTACTATTGGGAGCCCTAACGGCCTTTAGCGCTTGTTTCCCAAATTTATTCGGCGTGTACGATCAGCGAAAAGTGTACAGCAACCTATACCTTTTTGTAACGGCACCGGCATCTGCCGGTAAAGGACGATTGAACCAGATAAAAGCCATCGTCAACCCAGTTCACAAAGTAATGCGCGAACAAGCCAAAGTTTTAAAACAGCAATTTCAAGTAGAAACGGCCGCCTACAATATGAATAAAGGGAAAGATGAAAGTCTCGAAAAACCAAACCGACCTCCAGAAAGAATGTTATTCATCCCTGCCAACAACAGCGTTACAGGAGTCTATCAATTGATATCCGACAATGATGGCAGAGGCTTAATTTTCGAAACCGAAGGCGACACCCTCGCCCAAGCTTTTAAAAGTGATTATGGGAACTACAGCGACGGTTTCCGAAAAGCCTTCCATCACGAAACAATAAGCTATTACCGTAGAACCGACAGAGAATATGTAGATATCGAAAGGCCCTGTTTATCCACCGTTCTATCCGGCACCCCAAAGCAGGTTGCAACCCTAATTCCGAATGCCGAAAACGGCCTGTTCAGTCGATTTATGTTCTATTATATGAACATTAAACCCGAATGGAAAAATGTATTCCTATCAAATCAAAATACCGGTCTTGATGAATATTATGCCCAACTCGGAACGGAATTTCTAGAATTCTATAAAACCCTAAAAAACAATGCCAATATTGAAATTCAACTAACAGAATCCCAGCAACAACAGTTCAACCTTTTCTTTGAAACCCTCCAATCCAAATATATTAGCTTACAACCAGAAGAATACATCGCAACCATTAGACGCCTAGGCTTAATCGCTTTCCGTTTAATGATGCTCTTTACCGCGTTTCGTATTAGGGAAGATGGCGACGTAAACAGCGTAAAATTATGTGAGGACGAAGATTTCAAAAATGCAATAACCATTGTTTCAATCCTCGTGAAACACAGCAGCAAAGTATTCAACGATCTACCAATAGAACATTCCGCCCCAAAACGACTTAACCGAAAAGAACGATTCCTCGAAAACCTTCCCAAACAATTCTCTAGACAGGATTATTTAGATATCGCCGACACCTGCAACATTCCCCACAAAACCGCCGAAGGCTATATCACAAAGTTTGTGGAAGCAAATTTAATCCACAGAGAAGCCCACAACACCTACACAAATCCCACAAAACCCTAATTCAGGATTTAAGGATTTGAGGATTTCATCGCATTTCGTCAGGCCATAACCTTACTTAGCTCTCATATTTGTCAGGTCATACCCTGACAAACAATAACTAATATTCCCAAGGTTTAATCTCTCCACACCCTCTATAGCTTAAGCAAAGAAGAAACCTCTTCCACTTCTGATTTGCATATCGCGAATTGCGAATCACAAATTGAAAACAATAAATAGATATAGCGAAAACCACAAGACATAATTTCTGAATATTGCCCTCTCCCCACCAAATTCCTTTTCGTTTTCGATTTCGATTTCGATTTCCCTCCCCATTTCATCAAAATCCCCAATATCCTCTAAATCCTCACCACTAAAATATACAATAACCCGGTGCCTGAGCCCGTCCGCCGAAGGAGGATGTTTTGAAAGCAGAGAAAAATGTTCAATAAAAGCCCTGATTCTTCTTGCTTTCAAAATGTACCGAAGGCCCTCAAAATCCCCAATATCCTCAAAACCCCAAATCGTAAATCATAAATCAAAAATTTCCTCTTTTTACGGTTTCCCGCAACTATGTTAATAAAAGTTAAAATACCTTTATAACTTTTTGTTGCTTTTGCTTAGTTCTTTACTTCCATTCCTTATATTGGACAAAATTTGACAAGTCTAAATATGAAAGATTATGAAACTCAGCAACCGCATTAAAGAGCTTAGAGAAAGTCAAGGATTACTCCAAAGACAGTTATCGGCGCAATTAGACATTGACACGCCTATGTTCAGTAAAATTGAACGTGGCGAACGAAGAGCCAAACGAGAACAGGTGCTAAAGTTAGCAGGCTTACTAAAGGCTGATACACAAGAATTGTTAACCCTATGGCTTACAGACCAAGTATTAGAGGTCGTATTAAATGAAGAACAGGCTTTGCAAGCTTTAAAAATGGCAGAAAAAGAACTAAAAACAAAATTAAAATAGATTATAACAGAATGGCAAAAAAGAATGACCCCAAACAACCTGCCCGCCACACAAAAAAAAGTAAGAATGAAGGCGGGGAACCCATAGAAAAACAACTATGGGAATCAGCCAACAAACTCCGTAAAAATATTGATGCAGCAGAATACAAACACGTAGTCTTAGGGCTTATCTTCTTAAAATATATTTCAGATTCCTTTGAAGAATTGCACACCAAACTCAAGGCGGGAGAAGGTGACTATGCAGGCGCAGATCCCGAAGATAGGGACGAATACAGGGCAGAGAATGTTTTCTTTGTTCCACCCTCGGCGAGGTGGATCTATTTACAGGGCAGAGCAAAACTACCGGAAATAGGGAAAGACATAGATGAGTCTATGGATGCCATTGAAAGAGAAAACAACTCGCTGAAAGGCGTATTGCCGAAAGTATATGCGAAAGAAAATCTCGACCCAACCAGCTTGGGAGAGTTAATCGACTTGATTTCCAATATCGCTTTGGGCGATGCAAAAAGCCGAAGTGCCGACGTGTTGGGTCACGTATTTGAATATTTCTTAGGAGAATTTGCCTTAGCCGAAGGGAAAAAAGGCGGACAGTTCTACACCCCAAGAAGTGTAGTAGAGCTTTTGGTGCAAATGTTAGAACCTTATAAAGGACGCGTGTTTGACCCTTGTTGTGGCTCTGGTGGAATGTTCGTGCAGTCCGAAAAGTTCGTGGCAGATCATCAAGGGAGATTGAACGATATTTCTATTTACGGACAAGAAAGCAATCAAACCACTTGGCGATTGGCTAAAATGAACCTTGCCATTCGGGGCATAGACAGCTCGCAGGTAAAATGGAACAATGAAGGCTCTTTTCTTAACGATGCCCACAAAGATTTAAAAGCAGATTATATTATAGCCAATCCACCTTTTAATGTGAGCGATTGGAGTGGCGATTTACTCCGCAACGATGCCCGATGGCAATTGGGCGTGCCTCCAGCTGGAAATGCCAACTATGCGTGGATTCAACATTTCTTGTATCACTTGGCGCCCAACGGACAAGCAGGGTTTGTGTTGTCTAAAGGATCATTGACTACCAAAACAAGTGGTGAAAATGAGATACGCCAAAGATTGATTGAAGAAGGCTACATCGACTGTATTGTCAACCTACCGGGAAAATTGTTTTTAAACACTCAAATTCCTGCCAGCTTATGGTTTATGTCTAAAAACCGTACGAATGGGAAATTTAGAAACAGAAAAGATGAAATCCTTTTTATCGATGCACGAAATTTAGGACACCTCATTAACCGTAGAACATTAGAACTTGCTCAAGAGGACATAGACCAAATTTCTGATACCTATCACAACTGGAGAAATGTGGAGGGCGATTACGAGGACATTGCAGGTTTCTGTAAATCTGAAAGCATAGAGCGCGTAAAAGAATTGGATTATGTCTTAACGCCTGGTAGATATGTGGGATTAGAAGAAGAGGAAGATGATTTCGATTTCGTAGAACGTTTTACTGAGTTGAAAGCAGAATTTGAAGCTCAACTGAAAGAAGAAGCTGAACTCAATGACAGAATAAACGCTAACCTTTTAAAGATCAAGATCGATGAATGAGTGGAAGGAGTTTTGTATAGAGGATATTGCTTCAATACATAATGATGAAAGAATTCCTCTTAGCAAAATGGAACGATTAAAGCGAAATGGGAATTATCCGTATTATGGTGCTTCGGGAATAATCGATTTTATAGATGACTTCATTTTTGATGGAGAATATGTTTTGGTTTCCGAAGATGGGGAAAATCTTAAATCAAGACAAACTCCTATTGCCTTTAAAGCTAATGGTCAATTTTGGGTAAATAATCACGCTCATATATTAAAAGGGAAAAAAGATTTTCACAATAATATTATTATATACTATTTCAAAAACTTAGACTTAAATCCTTTTCTCACTGGAGCTGTTCAACCAAAATTAAATAAAAGAAATTTACTTTCAATTCCCATTCTACTTCCTGAAATGGAGATCGAACAAAAAGCCATTGCCGAAGTCCTCAGTAGTTTAGACGATAAAATAGACCTACTACACCGCCAAAACAAAACCTTAGAAGCTATGGCAGAAACGCTATTTAGGCAGTGGTTTGTGGTGGAAGCGGAGGAGGAATGGGAGGAGAGGTCTTTAAGCTTTTTTGGGAATATTATATGTGGTAAAACACCAACAAAGAAGAAGCCACACTTTTTTGATGGAGATATCCCGTTTATTAAAATACCAGATATGCATGGTAAAACCTTTGTTTTTGATACTATAGACACATTAACAGAGGAAGGAAAACAATCTCAATTTAATAAAACGATACCTCCAAAATCAATTAATGTAAGTTGTATCGCAACAGTTGGTTTAGTCACATTAAATGCTTTTGAATCTCATACTAATCAACAAATTAACTCTATTGTACCTATTAAAGATGATTATCGTTATTATCTATATTGTGCAATGAAGAATATTTATGATTTATTACAAGCAATGGCTAGTGGTGGTACAGCTACACTTAATTTAAATACTGGCAATTTTAGTAAGATAAAACTTCCATTACCAAATAATAAAAGGCTTGATAATTTCAATGAAATAGCTATTCCATTATTTGATAAGATTTTTAAAAATCAAAATCAAATTCGAACTCTGGAAAACCTCCGCGACACTTTACTACCAAAATTGATGAGTGGAGAGGTAAGAGTTAATTCATAATAAGAGCGATGGCAGTAAAGTATAAAGTAATTAGAAATAACCAGAGTATTACTCCTTTTTTTGGCGAAAGGTTGAGCTTTATTCGTGGGCTGGATCCGCTTGGGTTGCAAAACACCTCAGACACTACTTTTACCTTGCTGATGCCGGGGCTTAATAACGTAACCGGTAGAATTCGTTATTATAGCTTTTACAGTTGGTTATTGGATCAATACAGTAAAATTAATGGGAGTACCGATCCCGCCATTCAAAAAACGTTCATCAGGAAAGCAGAGTATATTATTGCGTTAAGTGCTCAATTTTATGCGGGTGAAAGTGGAAGTATCCCTGGAAGTAATTACGCCAAAACAGAAGTGCAAAATCAGGAGATTCAAGTCCACGATTTGAATGCAGGTATTTATAAACCAGACGGCACAACTGCCAATACCTACTGGAATTACAGCTGGGGCGCATTTGGACAGTATTATATCGGTTCACTCAGAGATATAGGCATTGTAATATCTCGAGAAGATAGCGAAGTGTACGCAAGAACCAATTCTCAAGAAGACCATTTTGTGAGTGGCGAAATGTTGGCAGATGCTTTTGATAGCAACATTCCAACAAATAAAAAAGAGCTGTTCCTGAAATGTTTAACCGAAAGCAGTATTTCTGAAGAGCAATTAAAAGATTTACTTCCTGAATTCAATTTGACCCACGTTCCCGAAAACACAAAAGAACAAGAACTGCTGATCAGATTGTTGTTGCAAAAAGATATTCCACTAAGGATTGAAGAAGAGCCTATCACCCTTAGAAAAGATTCCATTAGGCATCTACTACAATTTGTAGCGTCTCAACCTGAAAAATTTGATGATCGGGAATTTATTTACACCGCATATAATAATAAAGGAAAGGCGGATGAAAAAATAGAAAATAGCCTCTTGGGATGGTATTACTACCAATTTAACGAGTTCTGGCACTATGCAAATACTTCTTTATTTAATGGCACATTAAACTTTTTAGAAGAAAACTACGGTCCTAACTGGGTGCCATTAAACCAATTGATTGATAACCTCGCCAATGGTGTTTTACAACTTTTTGTAGAGGAAGAATTGGTAACTGATGCTAATAACACAGTTGAAGCTGTGCTACACCATTTAAAAGCAGATGAATATCACTATATGAAAGCTGCATCCAAAAGCTTGAAGGCAGAAAAGGTGTTTTATGGGTTTTTAATGATCTTTAGTCAATACCTAAACAACCTTGAAGAACTCGCACTTTTAAAAAATTACGGAGACAGCAACCACCTCGCAAAGGACGGAGATGGCGTGACCTATTTTTTAGGAGTCTTTAAAACAAAGCAGCAGATTCCGTTAATCCAATATATTAAAGAATACCTATTCAAAAATATTATCTACAGACACCAGTATGTTGCCTTCAGGAAAATGCGTGGAAGCACCTTATCTACCCAAAAATTTATTATAGAAGACCACCACATAAGATATCTCGGAAATTTTGATGCAGGGTATACCGGTCCGAGAATAGGAAATGTCATTTCATTCTTAAAAGACCTTAGTGTTATTACAACAGACAATGCTTTAACCGCATACGGAGAAGACGTTTTAACCCAACTTTCAGCGAAGGATGATTGACAGAAGAAACATACTCGAACTCATTGGGAAACACAGAAGTAAATATCATTCGTGTATTTTAACCTGTTATTCTTTCGATTTCTCTTTTTTTGAAGAAAGAGTGCTGCCCACCCTGCGCTTGGCAGATATCAAAAATGTAAACGTACTTGCTGATGGTCATTTTTTAGAAATGGCTCAAGAAGCCACAACGGGAAAAGAATTTAAGCACAACAAAACCTACAATTTCCTACCCATATATGAAACAGGAGTCTTTCATCCAAAGATTATGCTTCTAACAGGCAAAAGGCACGGCTTGTTAATTCTGGGTTCAGGAAATATGACCTCATCAGGACTAAGTACAAACGATGAGATCTGGGGAGCATTTCACTTGGATAATGTTGGCAATGAAAATGCACCTTTATTTGGTGCTGTATGGCAATACTTGCAGCCCTTTTTAAATCAATCTTTGGGTTTTGTTCCTCAAAAGATAGAATGGATACGAAAACATTCGCCTTGGTTAGAAGAACTACCTGTAACAAACGCTTGGGTAAATCTGGAGAGTTTAGGAATGGAACTAAAGTTTTTAGCGAATACAAATCAGGCATCCATCTATAACCGATTAATAGAAAATATTCCCAATAATAATATTGAACAAATAACTGTAGTTTCACCTTATTACGACCGTTCTGGTCACCAATTGCTGCAATTAAAAAATCATTTTCAACCTGCTAAACTCAAGTGTATTGTTGACCCCCAATCGGGGCTCTTGCCGATCAATGTTGATGCGAAAGGAATCGATTTTTACAATTGGGCGGATTGTAAGCAAGATTACGATGGTACGTTTAATCGACTGCACGCAAAGCTCATTCACTTTCAAGATAAAGAGAAAGAATATCTGGTTTTAGGAAGTGCAAATATGACGCTTGCTGCATTGGGAACGCCAAATAATAAAGCAGCAAATGCAGAGGCAGGAATTTTAATAACCAGACCCTTAAAAAATAAAAGCTGGATAGAGGAGCTTACGATTAAAATACCAGAAAATACAATTCAGATTTCCGAATATAAATATCAAGGGATTGCACAAGACGCTATTCCAAGAATTAATTATCAATATCGAATCCTTTATGCAGAGCTTAGAGGAAAAGAAATAACGCTGTACCTAAATAAAAATTTCACAGGTGATTCGCAGATTATAATTCTTGATAGAGAAGATATTCCTGTTGAAAATATAATGTTAGAAGCAGAGGAGAAAGAAATTGTAGTTCAGATAACAGATCCAGATATTGTTTTTAAACTGGCTTTAATAAATGATAAGCAAGAACGTATCAGTAATTTTTCGATCATACACAGATTAGAAGCTTTACTGCGTTGCAATCCAGATCCTACGCAAGAAAAACTAAATGCTTGTTTAGAACAAGATTTTCCAGATGGAGAAGGCATTACTGAACTGTTACAGTTTGTAGATTACAATTGGGCAGATGAAGAGTCAACAGGTAATCGAAAGGTATTTGACACTTCTTCCGGGATGATGAGAAAGGCGAAAGAGGATGAGCAAAAGAAGGATTATAAAGTGCTCGAAGCCTCTGAATTTAACAGACTGAGTGCAGAATCCATTCTTAGGCAAAGTGGAGAGCTTTCCAATTCAACGGTAAAGATTGCAGAGTTTTTAAATTCTTTTACAGCCGGTGCTTTTAGTAAAGAGGAAGATTTTAATGAAAGTTCTGAGCAAAGCTTACTCGAAGACAATGCGGAAGACGGTAGTGGTGATGAAGTAGATAAAAAAACATCCAAAAGAACGAATGGTGCTAAAGAAAAAGCTGCAATCATCAAGTATTTCAATAAACTCGATTCTGTTTACTCTAAAAGGCTTTCAAACTTTCTGGAAACAAAAGCTTTAACTGAAACTCCAAAAAATCCAATTACCATACGCTCACTTTCCAGTATCCTTATTGGATTACAGTTAATTCAAATCCATTATGGTAGAAAGTTCGAAGTAATCTCGAAAGACATCGATGCAGCAGGTAATAACATCATTAAAGACGAAAATTATTTAATCAGCGGAACCTTAGATGATAGCGTAGACTCTGTAAAGGGCTTTTTAATCAATGTTTTAGGGAAGTTTTTATTGTTGTCTGGAGCTGGAAGTAAACCTTATGAATACGACATAATAAACCAGAAGCTCATCAATAGTCAAAACCAGTTATTGCAAAAGAGTATTGCTATGATTCTCAATACCCCTTGGCGAGAGAAGGAAAGGCTCCATAGAAATGTTTTATTATTAAACTGTCTATACTTTAGTGTGGGTGAAATGTTTCTTGAAAAAGACGTAGAAACAGAATTCATCAAAAAATTAAATGAATTCTCCATTAATTCAAAACATAAAATCCCTGATTTTAATGATAATATTGAAGAGTTTAAAAATGAATTCTTGCCCAACTATTTGCAATGGTTGAGTAATTTTTCAGATAAAAAACAAGGTCGAAAAAAACTAATACATTCTATTGACCTAGTAAAAAATGGTAACATCATTTTTAATAGTAAAATAGGATTCAACGCTGTACACGAAGTTATCTCCAACCACACAGGATTTAGCCTCACATTAGGAAGAGCAGGCTTCCCCTTTGAAAATGGAGAATATGCACTTAAACAGGTACAATTTGGATCAAAAATAATTTTATACAAATGACAAAAATATACGAGGATCATATTGAGCTTTATGCCATTGAGGAATTAGAAAGCCTCCAAAACCCCTTATTACCAAAGCTAATTATCAAGTGAAAAATCAACAATATAAATAATCATTAACCTTTTAAGTAAATAATTTTGTAACTTTGCAATGAAATTATCGTATAGAAATAACAAACTGGAGAAGTCGCTGACCACCGATAAAGGCTTAGCTAAGAGCTACGGCAACTTGGCAAAGAAGATTAAGCAGCGAAGAATCCAGCTTGAAAGTGCAGATAATTTAGAGGTTATCTCAAAATTGCCTGTATTGCGATTGCACCAACACATAGGGAAAGGAAAAGGCACTTGGTCCATAGATATTCAAGAAAATTGGAGAATACTATTTGAAATAAACCAAGATCCCATTCCAACCTTAGAAGATGGCGGTGTAGATTTAAAAGCGATAACCATTATAAGTATTGAGTCTGTAGAAGACCCTCACTAACTTAAAAAGGAATTATTATGACTGATTTACAATTAAAAAAATCCTTACTCTCCTGCCCGGGCGATAGTATTCAGGAGCACATAGATCATATTGGTATGTCGCAAGCAGAATTAGCAGAGCGATTGGGTAGGTCTATTCCTAAGCTTAACGAGTTAATCAAAGGAAAAGCACCCATTACCAAAGATACAGCCATCAAATTAGAATACGTATTGGGTGTACCCGCAAGCTTTTGGCTCAACTTAGAACGTACCTATCAAGATGAATTATTAGAGATAGAGCAAATGGAATATCTTGAAACTTGCAAAGAGTGGGTTCAAGGTTTTCCCACAAAAGAGTTAAAGAACTGGGGCTTATTGCCAGATACCAACGAAAAGACAATTTTAGCAGAAGGCTTGTTAAAATTCTTTAGAATAGCAACGCCAAATGAATGGCACGCTATTTACCAAGAAAGCTCATTGGCTTTTAAAATAGAATTAAAGCATACAGTTCATCCGCAAGCTATTTCTGTTTGGTTACGTTTGGGAGAATTACAAGCTGAAAAGATACAATTAGATACATTTGACAAAAAGAAGATTAGAGCAAATTACAGCTCTTTTCATAATATTTGTTACAACCATTCCGATAATTGGTTAGAAGAATTGCAAGCACTTTGTGCCTCTTGTGGTATTGCTTTAGTCTATACACCTTGTATTAAAAAAGCTCCTATCTATGGAGCTACCAGATGGATTAAAAATTATTCTACGCCATTAATTCAATTAACTGATAGACGGAAAGATTACAACGCCTTTTGGTTTTCCTTTTATCACGAATTAGGGCATATTTTATACCACGGAAAAAAAGAAATATTTATTGAAGGATTGGAGGAAATTGTTCCAGATAAAGATAAAGAAGATGAGGCAGATGCTTTTGCAGCTCGTATGTTATTATCAGAGAAAGAAAGGAATGAGTTATCTAAATATCCTGACTTCAATAAAGAATTGATTTTACAATTAAGTAAAAAGTTCAAAAAACACCCCGGTATTATTGTAGCACAAGTCCAAAGAATATATCATCAACTGTATAAAGACGCAGGTCTTAACAGCCTAAAAACTAAGGTGGAATTTACTGAATTATCTATGTAGGCTATGACAAAAATTACCGAAAACAACATCGAGTTATACGCAATTGAAGAATTAGAAAATCTTGGGTATTCATACATTTATGGTCCAGACATAGCACCGGATAGTGATGCACAGGAAAGAACTTCTTATGATCAAGTAATTCTTACTGCAAGACTTGAAAAAGCAATAGACCTTATAAACCCAACCATTCCCCACAATGCTAAAGAGGATGCACTAAAACAAGTATTGCGTATTGGTTCCCCTGATTTATTGTCTGATAATGAAGCATTCCATAAAATGCTCACAGAGGGCATCAATGTGACTTACCAAAAAGACGGAAGCCAAAGAGGAGATATTGTCAAGCTAATTGATTTCGATGAGGTAAATAATAACGAATTCAATGTTGTCAATCAGTTTACTATTATTGAAAATAACAACAATAAAAGACCAGATGTAATCCTATTCATCAATGGTTTACCATTAGTAGTTATAGAGTTAAAAAATGCAGTTGATGAGAATGCAACCATTAGGTCTGCGTACAAGCAAATTCAAACCTATAAAGCTACCATTCCTTCATTATTTACCTACAACAGCATATTAGTAATTTCAGACGGTACAGAAGCCAAAACAGGCTCTTTATCAGCAGGATTTACACGGTTTATGTCTTGGCCTGTCTGCGTGCAACGCACAGGCAGAAAAACTGAACCTAAAGGCTTTAAAGTATATGTCATAGAATGCGAAGATGGGAGTTATTATAAGGGATATACTAAAAACCTCCTTAAAAGATGGGAGGATCATAGTTCTGGAAATGGAGCAAAGTGGACTAAAACAAAGAAACCAATTCGAATAATTCATCACGAAATTTATCTAACTAAAGAAGAAGCTATAAATAGGGAGTCTGATTTAAAAACGGGATTTGGCAGGAAATGGATAAAGAGAGAAATAGAGGCAGGTCGCAATGTTCCTTTTGATTTATATATTGATGAACCGCAAAAAGCATCACACCTCATTCCCGAAATGGAAACGCTTATCAATGGAATGCTGAATAAGAAAACAGTTTTAGATCTTATTCGTCATTTTATTGTGTTTGAAAAATCCAAAAAGGAAGATTTAAAAACAGGCATTACTACTATTGAAACTGTAAAAAAAATCGCAGCCTATCATCAATACTATGCAGTTAATAAAGCAGTGGTCAGCACCATTAAAGCCAGCGTAGAAGATGGAGACAGAAAAGGTGGAGTGGTTTGGCATACCCAAGGATCCGGCAAGTCTTTATCGATGGTTTTCTATTCAGGAAAAATAGTTTTAAACCTAAACAATCCTACCATATTAGTGATAACGGATAGAAATGATTTAGACGACCAACTCTTTGACACCTTTGCTTCTTCCACCCAATTATTAAGACAAACCCCAGTCCAGGCAGAAAATAGACAGCACTTAAAAGACTTGCTAAAAGTAGCTTCAGGCGGAGTTATTTTTGCCACTATTCAAAAATTCCAACCCGATGAAGGAAATGTTTTTGAAACCCTTTCAGAACGTAAAAACATAGTGGTTGTAGCAGATGAAGCCCACAGAACCCAATACGGCTTTAAAGCAAAAACAATAGACGTAAAAGATGAAGAAGGTAATGTAATTGGTAATAAAGTAGTTTATGGCTTCGCGAAATATATGCGCGATGCTTTGCCTCACGCAACCTATTTAGGTTTTACAGGCACACCCATAGAAAATACCGACGTAAACACCTCAGCAGTATTTGGTAACTATGTAGATATTTATGACATAGCCCAAGCGGTTGAAGATGGTGCAACTGTAAGAATATTTTATGAAAGCCGTTTAGCCAAAATTGCCTTAACCGATGAAGGTAAGGAAATGGTTAAAGATTTAGATGAGGAATTAGGCGAAATTGAATTAAACGAAACTCAAAAAGCTAAAGCTAAATGGACAAAGTTAGAAGCTTTAGTAGGTAGCGAAAAGAGAGTTAAAAGTATTGCTCAAGACGTAGTGTCCCACTTTGAAGCGCGCCAAGAAGTATTTGAAGGAAAAGCAATGGTAGTATCTATGTCCAGAAGAATAGCTGCCGAACTATACAAAGCCATTACAATCCTAAGACCAGAATGGCATAATGATGATTTAGATAAGGGAGCTGTAAAAGTGATTATGACTGCAGCATCCTCCGATGGCCCAGAAATGGCAAAACACCATACCACCAAACAACAGCGTAGAGCATTGGCAGAACGTATGAAAGACCCAAAAGATGAACTGAAATTAGTAATAGTTCGTGATATGTGGTTAACAGGATTTGATGCCCCTTCTATGCATACCCTTTACATTGATAAGCCAATGAAAGGCCATAATTTAATGCAAGCCATTGCGAGAGTAAACCGAGTTTACAAAGACAAACCGGGAGGATTGGTAGTAGATTATTTAGGGATAGCATCAGACCTCAAAAAAGCCTTGGCATTTTATTCGGATAGTGGTGGTAAAGGAGACCCAACCATTGCACAAGACCAAGCTGTTCAGTTAATGTTGGAAAAATTGGAAGTGGTATCTCAAATGTTTTTAGAGAAACCAGAACAAGGATATTCTGAGGATTTTAATTCTTTGGCAGCAGATCCAAATATCCCTTATTTAGTAAAGAATGAGGGGGTGCTATATGAAGAATATTTCACAGCGGATACCAGAACCAAGCTCAAAATTATATTAGCCGCAGAAGAGCATATTTTAAGTATCGAAGATGGCAAGAAACGTTTCATAAATGAAGTAACCGCACTTTCTAAAGCTTTTGCAATTGCCATTCCTCACGACCAGGCATTAGATGCTAAAGATGAAGTTGGATTTTTCCAAGCTGTGAAATCAAGGCTACAAAAATTTGATACTACAGGCTCAGGTCAATCAGATGACGAAATAGAATCAGCTATAAGACAAGTAATAGACAAAGCATTATTTTCAGAGGGGGTTATAGACGTATTTGATGCAGCTGGTATTAAGAAACCCGATATTTCAATTCTATCAGACGAGTTCCTTATGGAAATCAAAGATATGGAGCATAAGAATTTAGCATTAGAAACATTAAAAAAATTACTGAATGATGAAATAAAATCAAGAGCAAAAACGAATCTCATTCAAAGTAAATCCTTAATGGAAATGCTCGAAAACTCCATTAAAAAGTATCAAAACAAAATTCTCACCGCAGCAGAAGTAATAGAAGAACTTATCGCTCTGGCCAATAGCATTAAGAATAAGGACAAAGCAGATAAAGACACAGGTCTAACAAAAGAAGAATTGGCGTTTTACTATGCTATAGCAGAAAATGAAAGTGCGAAAGAAGTATTGGGTAACGACGTATTAAGAGAGTTAGCTGTTTATCTGTCAGAAGTTGTAAAAAACAATGCCACTATAGATTGGACGATAAAGGAAAGTGTAAGAGCCAAACTAAAAGTAATGGTCAAAAGAGCTTTAAGAAAATTTGGCTACCCACCAGACCTTCAAAAACTCGCTACTGAAACGGTATTAAAACAAGCAGAGTTATTGGCTAACCATTGGACCACAAATACAGGTAAATAACCTAAAAAAGCTATTCTAAATAAAAAACAAAGAATTAATCAACATAAAAAATAACTTCCCAAAAAATAATAAGATGAACCCGTAAAAAACCTGTAATTATGAAAAATCATTGTTTCAACATCCTAACTTTCGCCCATCCCAAGGAAGATCTGACGTTTTATTATACAAACGTAGCTCAAGATAATTTAACAAGAATAGGATATAGAGCCGTACCCGCTGAGGTGATCGAAAAGTTTGGACAACAGGATTATTATTACACATCTTTTGAAAAGGAATTAGAAGGTTTTTTTCCAGTTACCAAGTCTGTAAGTCCAAGTTATGAGACTAAAGAAAATGAATACGGAGAATCGAAATCCTACAGGATTGAAAATTCGGGTTTGAGCATTTCAATATTAAAAGCATACTACAATTCTCAAATACATCATTATTTCAAGAGCAGAGGATTTTTAGTGAAACCTAACTTTATAAGAGATACAGAAGTTTGGCTACCAAGTCAGAAATATGATAATACCAAACAATACAATCTTTTCGACCGTTTTTCACTTAGAGTACAATTCAAAACCGTAACCAATCAATTAGAATTATTAATTGCATTTGAAGGCGTTCCAAAAGTTTTCAGACAGTCAGTGGAACAACTTCAAGAAGTTGTTTCCCCAACAGCTTTCAATTGGGTAGTTTATGATAATGGCCTATATAAGTTTGATGAATTGCCAAGCAAAGGCAAAAGAAACTACGACCAAGTATTTCCTGTATGGAACTTCTCTATACGCGATGGTTTAGGTCAAGAAACAGAGGCACCTGATAAATCCAATAAGTATATAAAATTCAAAGAAGCTATTGATCAATTCTACCAAACTCACTTAAATACGGAAGAATTTAAACAGCGTATTCCTATCAATTCAAATGGTTTTATTCCCATTGATGAAGGCAGATTAGGAAATGTAAAAAACAATAGCAATAAGCTCTTGTTTGGAAATAGTAACACAGATATAGTGCCAATGAATGGAATGAATAAACACGGCCCATTCGACTTCAGCGACACTTCAAAAATTCATTTCTTTTTTATTTTTCATCAAGACGACCAAAAGGTTGCTGAAAAAATGGATAGGTATTTTAAAGGAACTGAAAGCGGCTTTAAAGGCTTGTCTAAATTTATCCACACACCATACCACACCGAACCAGGATTTAGTATACGTTTTTCAGATAGAGAAAACCCTTGGCCTGAAATGTATAAAGGCATCACGGATAAATATTTTGATCCAGATATCCAGTATATAGCAATTTACATCAGTCCTTTTTCTAAAAACGCCCCAGATAAATCAAGAAGAAAGATTTATTACAAACTCAAAGAACTACTACTCAAAAATGGAGTTTCCTCACAGGTAATTGACGCAGATAAAGTATTAACAAATGATAAGTATCATTATAGTCTACCCAATATTGCAATTGCCATATTAGCCAAACTACGAGGCACTCCTTGGCGCTTGGACACCACACTAAAAAATGAATTGATAGTTGGAGTAGGAGCCTTTAAAAACCCTGAATTTGACATTAAATATATAGGAAGTGCATTTAGTTTCTCTAATAACGGAAAGTTCAACCGTTTTGAATGCTTTCAACAAGATCAGACAAAAGAGTTAGCTGGATCAATCACTACAGCGGTTAAGGACTATGCAGCCTACAACCCAAGCATCAAACGCTTAGTAATCCACTTTTACAAAAGTATGAGCCATAAAGAACTTCAACCCATAGAGGATGGTTTAAGAACACTCGGCTTAGCAATTCCAGTATTTATTGTTTCAATCAACAAAACAGAATCTTCGGACATTGTGGGCTTCGATATGAACTGGAAAGATTTAATGCCAATAAGTGGAACCTATGTAAATATTGGTTTCAACAAATTCTTGCTCTTTAACAACACAAGATATAGTAATGAAAATTTCAATTTTTTCGATGGTTATCCATTCCCAATAAAACTGAATATAGAGTGTACCCAAAAAGAATTAGTAAAAGATTATAAAACGGTAAGAGAATTAATAGATCAAGTCTATCAATTCAGCAGAATGTATTGGAAATCGGTGCGCCAACAAAACCTACCAGTAACCATTAAATACTCCGAAATGGTAGCCGAAATGCTCCCTCATTTTGAAGGCAACGAAATCCCCGATTTTGGAAAAGATAACCTTTGGTTTTTATAATAAGTATTGATCAATGAGAAATGAAGATATAGAAAAACTAATTAACCAACTCAACCTCTTCGACCAGGATGATGACTTTAAAATATACAAGTTTAAAATCTCTTCCACTGTTGAGGTAGCAAAAGTATGGAGTATTGGTATCCCTTCACCCTTACAGTTTTTTTTGATTAAAAACAATTCCTATTATGTAGGTGCTGTAAATGTTCTTTCAAATGACTTACATTGGTATATTTTAAAAGAACATCGAAAAAAAGGATATCTAACTAATGCTTTAAAAGAATATATTCTTCCCTATTTATTTGAAATTAGAAAGGTAGAAGTACAAAAGATCATGATTACGAATCGTAATTCCGAAGATGATTATATCAGTTCTTTGTCAGTAGCGAAAAAAATAGGTTTCCATTCCATTGGAACAGATAGTTTTGAATTGCGCAAGGGAGATTTTCAATATTCTTTCTCAAAGAACACTTTCAGCTTTGATGGTTTAGATGAAATAGAATGTAAAAAGTTAACCGATGAATTAGATGCAATTTCCATTAGATTAGAGCAAATAAACACCCAAGTTGAATATGCTTTTGGTCTTCATTCTAAAGATTATCAAAAACCAGATTTAAGAGAATTGGCTGCTAAAGTAAAATCACGTCAGTGGACAATAGAAGATATGTTATTCGATTATAACAACAAACTTAAAATGTAAATCCACCGCACAGCCCTTTGCTTCCAGTCGGTTCTTTTAGTTCGTTCGTGCCTCACTCTCTACAATCACCCACTTCCAGCATCGCGCAGCAAGAGTAGCCCACCATTCATTTCCGTTGCACTACAATTCATTCAGGGCCACACTTGCTATTTCAACTCCTGAGTATCATTATAATTGCACAACCTTTGCACGTAATTATTTGTACATTTGTAGAAATTATGAAAATATTCTTTTCCATATCAATGTCAATTTTATTCTTTTTTCAGGGAATTAGCCTTGATATGGACTTTTGTGGGCCAATAAAAGAAATTTCAAACATCATTACCCATTATCAAGACCATAAAGTTTTTGGCGACTCTTTCCTTGAATATGTAGTTGAAGATTACATTGACAATAATGCAAAAGATGAAGGGCATCATAATAACCCAGATAAGGAAAATACACCAGTTCATTCTCATAAGCAATGTTGTCATCCTTTAGTATTATTTATTGCGAACAACAATTCGGCCCTAATCAATCGACTAAAGTTTGAAGATAAAGAGCCGTTCAATTTATATACAGTTAACTTCTATTCCAGATATCTGGAATCTCTCTTCCAACCCCCGCGAGTATAATTCAGTTTTTTTTAAGGATAGCTATATCCTAACGTGATGCTTCTCAAAGTAAGCATTGCTTTATAAATGCGTTGCACCCATTCGCACCGTAAATTTTCAACTGAATTAATACATATTTATGATTAATAAAATCATTTCATTTTCCATTAATAATAAATTTATTATTGGGCTATTTATAGTGGTGCTTATTGGCACAGGCATATACTCAATGGCCACTATAAATTTGGGTTCCGTGCCTGATATTACCAACAATCAAGTTCAAGTTATAACAACTGCCCCTAATTTGGGAACGGAGGATATTGAGCAATTTGTAACCTTTCCCGTAGAATTGGCAATGGCAAATCTTCCAGACGTTATCGAACTGCGTTCGATCTCTCGTTTTGGACTGTCCGTGGTAACCATTGTTTTTAAAGACGAAGCAGGAACCTATCTGCCACGACAATTGGTCCAAGAAAAATTAACCGCAGTTGCGGAAGAAATCCCTGAAGGTTTTGGCACGCCTTTTATGGCGCCCATTACCACGGGCTTGGGCGAAATATTGCAATATACCTTAAAGGTTAAAGAAGGGTATGAAGAAAAATATGACGCAATGGAACTGCGCACCATTCAAGACTGGATCGTGAAACGCCAGATGGCGTTAGTCCCGGGAGTTGTTGAAGTAAATGCTTTTGGAGGCTATGTAAAACAATATGAAGTCGCTCTTAATCCTGCTAAACTAAAAAGTTTTGGCATCACAATGCACCAGGTCTTTGAAGCCCTTAAAGTGAACAATGCCAATACGGGTGGAGCTTATATTGAAAAAAACCACCAAGCCAATTTTATCCGTGGGGAAGGGCTGGCACGAAGTATCGCCGATTTGGAAAACACCGTTGTGACCACTCAAAATGGAAGCCCTGTTTTGGTAAGGGACGTTGCCGAAAAAGTGGGTTACGGTAACCAAGTGCGTTATGGTGCATTTACCCAGGATGGTCACGAATCTGTGGGTGGCCAAATATTAATGTTGAAAGGACAGAACCCAAGTAACGTTATAGAAAATGTTGAAAAGCGTATAGCCGAAATCCAAAAATCCTTGCCTGAAGGCGTGTATATCGATACATTTTTAAGCCAAAGCGAACTGATTGAGAGAACCACAAGTACCGTTAAAACAAATCTAATTGAAGGGGCACTCATCGTAATATTCGTTTTGGTACTCCTTTTAGGTAGCTTCCGTGGCGGTTTGATAGCAGCTTCGATTATCCCCTTGTGTTTATTGTTCGCATTTATTTTGATGAAGCAATTTGGTATTTGGGCAAATTTAATGTCCTTGGGTGCAATTGATTTTGGAATTATTGTTGACGGCGCGGTAATTATAGTGGAGGGAACGGTTTTTCACATTCATCAACGGATGAAGAAATCCAATGCAATTATGGGACAATCCGAGATGGATGAAATAGCCTATGATTCTTCTAGTAAAATGATGAATTCTGCCTTTTTCGGTCAACTAATCGTTCTTATTGTTTTTACACCTATCCTGTTTTTAACTGGTGTGGAAGGGAAAATGTTCCGACCAATGGCGTTCACCTTTGGTTTTGCTGTTTTAGGAGCAATAATTCTTTGTCTTACCTACGTGCCAGTGATGTCGTCATTATTTTTAAAACCTGCCAAAAACCAGAATAGTTGGTTTGCTAAATTTGAAAATAAGATCGACAGAATCAGTAATAAAATTATGGGGGTTTTGAATCGTGCCTATCTGCCCATATTGAATTTTGCACTTCGTTTTAAAGCAGGAGTTCTTATAGGCGCGGTTGCACTATTCTTGATTGCAGGATTTATTTTCAACAATATGGGAGCGGAATTTATCCCAAAATTTGATGAGGGCGATATTGCCTTTCAAGCATTAATAAAACCGGGGAGCAGTCTTACAGAGACCATCGAGGCTTCAAAGAAACTTGAAAATCTAATAAATGAATTTCCCGAAGTTAAAACTGTAGTTTCAAGAATCGGGGTAGCCGAAATCCCAACCGACCCAATGCCTATGGACATTGCCGATAGTTACATTATTCTTGAAAAAGATAAAAGCAAATGGACTTCCGCAGACAGTAAAGAAGAGCTTATAGAAAAAATACAGGAAAAGATTTCGGTTGTTCCCGGTGTCAATTTTGTATTTACCCAGCCCGTGGAACTTCGTTTTAATGAGTTGCTAACTGGAGTTCGTGAGGACGTGGCAATCAAATTGTACGGAGAAGATTTGGATGTGTTGGCAGATAAGGTACAGGAAATCGCAGCGGTAATACGTGAAGTACCGGGTGCAGCAGACCTTAACGTAGAGGCTACAAGCGGTTTGCCACAAATGACAGTGGTGTATAACCGCGCAAAAATGGCACAATACGGTGTAACCGTGGATAAATTGAATGATTATGTAAGTGCCGCCTTTGCAGGCGAAAAGGCAGGTGTGATTTTTGAAGGCGAAAAGCGTTTTGATGTGGTTATCAGGTTGGCAGAGGACTTTAGGCAAGACATCAATAGCTTAAAAAACCTTTACATAGACCTGCCGAACGGTGCTCAAGTGCCTCTAAAGGAAGTTGCGGATATCAGTTATAAAGCTGGGCCAATGCAAATTTCAAGAGACAACACTATGCGTCGTATATCTGTGGGTGTAAATGTTCGTGGACGCGATGTAAAATCGATGGTCGAGGAAATTCAGCAAAAACTGGAAACGGAAGTGGAACTGCCACCAGGTTATTACGTCACTTATGGAGGATCATTTGAAAACCTGCAACGTGCATCAGACCGATTGATGATAGTAGTGCCCATCGTTCTACTAACAATATTTATCCTGCTTTATTTCGCTTTAAATTCATTTTCACAGGCTTTGATGATTTATATGGCAGTGCCTTTGGCGGCAATAGGCGGGGTTTTCATTTTGTTGATCCGTGGAATGCCTTTCAGTATTTCGGCAGGGGTCGGGTTTATCGTACTCTTTGGAGTAGCGGTTTTAAACGGTCTGATACTCATAAACAAATTCAATGAACTAAAAGAAAGTGGAATGACAGATTTAAAAAAACGTATATACGAAGCTACGCACGAACGTTTACGTCCCATTTTATTGACTGCCATTACCACAATTATGGGCTTTATCCCAATGGCGGTTTCCACCTCTGGTGGTGCAGAAGTACAGCGACCATTGGCAACAGTAGTCATTGGAGGAATGCTTACGGCAACATTTTTGACCTTGGTGGTTATTCCTATTCTTTACTATTGGCTGGAATCGAGAAAGGAACGAAACAATACAAAGGGGGATATAAGCTATGTCAACAGGTCAACAAACATTATAACGGTATTATTGATGGTTGGAGGTTTGATGGCTTCTGGTACTTCATTTGCCCAAGACAATAGTCAAGATGGTACAATTCCAAAGACCTTGACCATTGATGAGGCCATTGCTATGGCAAAACAGAATTATCCTACGCTCAAGGAAAGCCAGGCATTTATTGAACGGGAAAAGGCGATGAAAGGCACCAGTTTTGACCTTGGTAGTACGGAAGTATTCACTGGCAAGGAAGAATATGGCAATAACCTACCCGGAATACAAACAACCGTTGGTGTGCAACAGGGAAATATTGATTTGCTTTCCGGGTTTTCAAAATCGAAATTTTACAAAGAACGTATTGCCTTGGGAGAAAAGTTTTTTGTGGCAAGTGAACAACAGTTGGTGCGTAATGTGATGCAGGCGTATGACCAAATTAATTATTACAAGGCACAGTTGCGTTTTGCTGACCAATTGGACAGTACTTATGCCAATTTTAAGAACGCTGCCCAACTTAGGTATGACACAGGAGAAACAGGCAAGTTGGAGTTTATTGCAGCCTCTTCCGAATTTCAGCAGATACAAGTATTAAAACAACAAGCTTTCGATGATATTGAAATCGCCAAACGTGCCTTAAAGCAATATTTGGGAACCGATGAAAACATCGAGACGGTTGATGGCGTTTACGAGCCATTGGATTTTATGGCTACATTAGATTCAACTTCAGTGGCAAATAATCCAATGTTGCAATATGCCTTGCAAAATGCCGAAGTAAGCAAGGCAAACGTGGGTGTCGAAAAATCCCAATTTCTACCTAAATTTAGTTTATCGTATGGCAGACAAGTTGTAGATGAAGTGTCAGGCTTCAATACTTTTCAGGCAGGCATTAGCATTCCACTATGGTTTTTTCCGCAAAAGGCAAGAGTCAAGTCAGCTAAGGCAGACGCAATGATGGCAGAATATCAATATTTGGAACAAAAAGAAGTTACGGAAAGCCGTGTTTCGCAATTGCTCCAATCCCTCGAAAAAACTAAGAAGACCTTGCAATATTATAAAGAAGGCGCACTGCTATTGGCAGAGGAACAGATAGCCACGGCACAGTTGGCATCCAAGGAAGGCGAAATTGATTACGTTAATTACATTACAATTCTAAACAGTGCCATCCGCATCAAACAAAACCATTTACAATACATAAACCAGTTTAACCAGCAGACGATTGAGATACGATACCAACTGGGCAATTTATAATCAAAAAAAAGGAAAAATGAAGAATATATTAGTAATAAGTACCGTATTGTTTACACTTATGTTTATGAGTTGTAACGATGCCCCAAAATCTGAACTCGGGCATAACGAAGCGGAGGTTGGGGAAGATGCGCACGGCGAAGGCCACGACGAGGAAGAAGGAGTTGTAGTGCTTACAAAGCAACAGGCCGAAAACATCGGTTTAAAAACGAAAACTCTGGAGGAACGAACTTTAGGAAACAACATTAAGGTAACAGGAACGCTGCAACTTTTTCCACAGGATAAGGCGAACATCAGTCCGTTTGTTGGTGGAAATGTGAGTTCCATTAAGGTAGTACCTGGAGATAATGTAAGTAAAGGACAGGTATTGGCATATATTGAGCATCCCGATATCATTGCAATGCAACAGGAATTTCAGGAAAAAAATGACGAACTGGTCTTTTTGAAACAGGATTTTGAACGCAAGCAGACCCTTTATGATAAAGGCGTTTCTTCTGGCAAGGAATTTCAGATGGCGCAGTCAAAATTTCGTTCCACCACATCCAGTGTCAATGGGTTGCGTTCCCAATTGAAACTGTTGGGCATTAATCCCGACAAAGTGGCGGAAGGTCAAATATATTCCGCTGTTCCCATTACCACGCCAATAAGTGGATACGTGGCAGAAGTAAATATAAGTTTGGGCGATTATGTGGGCGCACAATCCAAAATGTTCTCAATAAGCGATAACTCAAAAATTTACGTCAATTTTAAAGTATATGAAAAGGACATATACCAAATAGAGAAAGGGCAACAAATATATTTTTCCACGGCCTCCCACCCGGACAATTTGCTTAAAGCCACCGTTCGGTCTGTTGGTAAAACCTTTAACACCGACCCAAAGGCTTTGGAAGTCTTGGCGGATATTGAAAACAAGGATAAAAACCTATTGCCGGGAATGTATGTGGAAGGGCGCATAGTGCAGGGCGAGAAAAAAGGTTTCGCTATTCCTGAAGCTGCTATCATAAAAGAAGGCGAGCAATCCTTCATTTTCATTTTGGATGAAGACGAAGAAATGGAAGCGGGCAAAATGAAATTCAAAATGATACCCGTAACGGTTGGTATTACTGATTTAGGCTTTGTTGAAGTCAATCTTCCTGCCGAAGTTTCAAAGGATGCCAAAGTTGTCATAAGTGGAGCTTATAACCTGTCTTCGGAAATGGTTAAAGGCGAACTGGAACACGCACATTAATTCAATCACCATCAAAGATTTTGATTCCGGGTTTGTTTATCGTCTTAATAAGTTAGTTAAAAATTAAAAAACAGGCTCGGTTCAAAATTGATTAAAAATTTAAAAAGTTAATAATATGAAAGAAATAAAAGCATTTATAAAACCGAACCGAATCCAAAGAGTCATTGAAGCACTATCTGACAATGGATTTGAAAGTATCACGCTTTCACAAGCAGAAGGCACGGGCGCATTCAAGGCAAAAGGCGCAAGACCGTCGCTGGATTTTCACGTGACAGATAGTCCAGTGGTCAAGCTGGAACTGGTTTGTCAAAATGAGGAAGCCCAAGCCGCAATTGAAACAATTCTAAGAAATGGTAAAACGGAAGAACCAGGAGACGGGATTATTTATATCGCAAATATAGAAGATGCCTTTCACATTAAAACGGGGGAATCCTTAAAACGTTTCGACCTGTAAATCAATTTATAAACAAATGGAAAAAATAGTTCAATTTTTAGAAAGCAAAGGAATAAGGCCTACTGCAATGCGCCTTTTGACCTATAAGCGGTTGGCAGAGTTGAATGTGGCCATCAGCCTTGGCGATTTGGAAAAGGATTTTAAGGTCAGTGAAAGAAGTACCCTATTTAGAACTATGAAAACCTTAGAAAAAAAAGGTGTTGTGCATCAAATTGAGGATGGTACAGGAGTCATAAAATACGCTCTTTGCGAAGAAAATTGTGAGTGCGAGGTCGGCAACGACCTTCATTTGCACTTTCATTGCAACAATTGTAATGAAACGGTCTGTTTAACAGCCCATAAAATCCCTCATATCAACTTACCTGATGGCTATATTACCGAAAATATCAACTTGGTGGTAAAGGGCATTTGCGAAAAATGCAGCGACAATTCTGATTAAACGTTTGGTTTTTAAATTCAATTATCGTTTCTAAATAGTGAGCAATGATATCAATCTTTAAAAAAGAGTCTACTGTATATATGGTGGCAGAGATTAAGCTGGATGCCAAGGATTAAGAAAACTTGATACCGGTCTTAACAGAACATATAACCGCATATAAGGAAGTTTCCTGGTACATCGAAATGCATAATTTTAAAGGCCGGACGGCAAACGCATATTGGAAAGGAATAGAATTAAATCTTCCGAATGAAACGCATTTAAAGCGTGTCGCTTTAGGGGGAAACGTTAAATGGCAGAGGCAATTTACCGAGGTATTGCTTCCTTTTTCAGAAGCTCATATAAAATTTTATAAGCCAGAAGAAAAGGACTGCGCCAAAGAATGGATAAAAATAATACTAAAAAATGAAAAAACTACAACTAAAAATCCCTGTAATCCTTCCACAAGTTCCTAACGAAAAAGATACTTGTGTTGAACGGCTTATCAAAGAACTACAGGCCAGAGAGGGCATCGAAAAAGTGCACGTTGCAGATGGAAAGGAAGATGCCACGCCACAGCTCTGTTTTCATTATGACCCCGATATCATTTCAATCGACCGTATTCAATCCCTCGCAGAGCGGACCGGTGCCGAGATTACCGAAAAATACGGGCATTTGCTCATAGAGGTTAAAGGAATCAGACATACAAGACAGGCACGCACCATAGAGAAAAGCCTTTTGGCAATCAATGGGGTTTTGGAAGCTTCCGTTTCGGCCTCTGGAATGGTACGTCTTGAGTTTGATAAAAAGCAAACAAATTTTGATGAAATAAGCAAACAAATTGAAAAGGACGACCTTCAGGTTCTGCGGAGTTCTTCAAACGATAATGATTACACCAAGGCATCCAGAAAAAAACAGGAGCGTTCAAAGAAGGAAGAGACTAAAGAGCAAACTTCCACAGAGGGGCACGAGCACAAAGAGGGCGAGACCCACGAGGAAGGAGAAGCGCACGCCCACGGTGGGGTTTTCGGCAAAAACACCGAGTTGATCTTTTCCATTATCTGTGGAGTTTTGTTGGGCATTGGATTCGGGCTGTCCTTTCTGGAAGCCGTCCCCTCCTGGGTCAGCCTTTCACTTTATATTGGAGCCTACTTTTTCGGTGGATATTACACGGCAAAGGAGGCGATGGAAACCGTGTTAAAAGGCGGTTTTGAGATTGACTTTCTCATGCTCGTAGCAGCTATAGGTGCGGCTATTTTGGGTGCATGGGCAGAAGGTGCCTTATTGCTTTTTCTCTTTAGCATGGGACATGCCCTGGAGCATTATGCGATGAACAAGGCCCGAAAATCCATAGCCGCTCTGTCTGATCTTGCACCAAAAACCGCCTTTCTGAAAAAAAATGGCAAGACCGAAGAAGTGGGAATTGAAAAACTAAACATTGGCGATATTATAGTGGTCAAGCCCAATAGTAAAATATCCGCAGACGGCGTCGTGGTCAATGGAAAAAGCAGTGTAAACCAGGCACCTATTACCGGGGAAAGTGTACCCGTGGACAAACTTCCCGTGGAAGATACGAGCAGGGACTATTCGCCAGACGATGATATCAAGGACGAAAACCGCGTGTTTGCTGGAACTATCAACGGTAATAGCACGTTGGAAATAAAGGTCATTAAAGAAGCCAAGGATTCTACCCTATCCAGACTGGTCAAACTGGTCAACGAGGCACAGACCCAAAAGTCGCCTACGCAGCTTCTGACAGATAAATTTGAAAAATACTTTGTACCGTCTGTATTGATACTGGTTGGTATCCTGCTCTTTGCCTTTTTGGTAATAGATGAACCTTTCAGCGCAAGTTTCTACAGGGCGATGGCCGTACTGGTTGCCGCTAGCCCCTGTGCCTTGGCAATTTCGACTCCTAGTGCGGTATTGAGCGGTGTGGCACGGGCAGCACGGGGCGGTGTACTTATCAAAGGTGGGCGACCGCTTGAGGATCTGGGGGTTATTACGGCTTTGGCTTTTGATAAAACAGGCACACTAACTGAAGGCAAGCCCAAACTTACCAAGGTCGTGCCGCTTGGAAACATTGAAGAAAACGAACTACTAAAAATAGCAGTTGCTGTTGAAAACTTGAGCGACCATCCCTTGGCCAGAGCCGTGGTTCGCGATGGAAAGGAACGTTTGGAAGGTACTGAAATTCCCGATGCATCAGAATTGGAAGCCGTTCTTGGAAAAGGTATTAAAGCAT
>Ga0208015_1000142_pt1 | contig 49305 bp, 44 predicted proteins | sample 26BtaG_FD_184101 | JGI IMG/M metagenome (GOLD analysis project Ga0208015, IMG submission 184101) | Marine viral communities from Cariaco Basin, Caribbean Sea - 26B_WHOI_OMZ_CsCl (SPAdes) (version 2) | ecosystem: Environmental > Aquatic > Marine > Oceanic | place: Caribbean Sea: Cariaco Basin... | reverse complement strand
ATGCCTGTATAGCGTTTAAAACCAGCGTCACTTTGTTTGAGTAGCTTATCTATGTTTGGCATGGTTCCTAAAAAGTTATGAGCGTCTTCTTATTTTAATTCCCTTTGCTACTTTTGCAAGAGGTCTAATAAATTCAGGGGTCTAATTCTTTATTACTCACCTCTGAATCTTCGACTGAATCAGGCTCACTAACCTCTTGATTATTCACCAAGTTTGAGTTGTATGAAATAGTAGGTCTTAAACTTTAATTATAGGATGCTCATATAGCTAGCTTGCGTGAAATTAAAAACAATAATTACTTATCTCATCAAATGTTCAATGGTGTATATAATTTGCTACAATAACCCGAATCTCAACTCTTTTTTCTTTACTCATGATTTTAAAGGGCTTAAGATATTTAGTTGAAAGAGCTTCCCTTTATAAGCCTTTAATTCTCAATAATTTATAAAGAGTTGAGAGAGGGGTTACAATACTAAATTTTAATAGCAAATACGCTGAACTATCTCGAAGGAAAGAATGAAAAATCTACTATACAAGACTAATCTTGGTAAGATGTTGGTAGGAGATTCAGTTGAAATAGCCCAAAAATACTTAAAAAAGTATTATAGTGGAAAGTTTCAGCTAATTATTACCTCACCTCCATTTCCGTTGAATGCTAAGAAGAAATACGGCAATTTAAAAGGAGATGAATACAAAGAGTGGTTCACAAGCTTAGCACCTATATTTAATGAATTGTTAACAGATGATGGATCGCTCGTCATAGAAATAGGGAATGCATGGGAGGATGGTCGTCCTATTCAATCTTTATTACACCTCGAATGCCTAATGGGATTAGTTAATCATCCAAATGCTAACTTAAGACTGATTCAAGAGTTTATTGCCTACAATCCTTCAAAGTTACCTTCGCCTGCTCAATGGGTTACAGTAAATAGATTAAGAGCTGTCGATAGTTATACTCATGTGTGGTGGTTGGCAAAATCGGATTATCCGAAGGCAGATAACTCTAGAGTTCTAAGACCTTACAGTAAAAGTATGAAAAGTTTGCTTAAACGACAGAGTTATAATTCTGGAAGCAGACCCTCAGAACATGACATAAGTAAAGAAGGGTTCTTAAAAGATAACGGTGGAAGTATTTCACATAACTTATTTGAACTCGAACCTATTGATAAAAACCGTGAGGTTAGATTGCCTCATAGTGTCTTAAGCTTCTCTAATACAAGCTCAAATGATTTTTTTCTACGTGAGTGTAGAGAGAGGAATATTAAATTGCATCCCGCAAGAATGCAAGCTGGTCTTATTAGTTTTTTTACACAATTCCTAACAGATGAGAATGATTTGATTCTTGATCCTTTTGCTGGAAGTAATACAACTGGTTTCATTGCTGAAATTTTAAATAGGCGATGGATTTCGACTGAAATAGACCTTGAATATGCTAAAAACTCTATGATTAGGTTCGAGGACCCAGAGTTGAAAATAAAGCTGACTAAAAGCTAAATATATCTAAAGGATAGAAAATGATTAGTGAAAAAATACATGAACTAGCAAGCGGTAATATTTTCGAAGATGGTAAAAAAGAAGACCTATTTGTTGGTCGACCTTTTTATCTCGACTATGATAAGGCTCAAATTCTAATTGCTGATGCTTGGAAAAATAGAGTTAATGGGATACCTCAAGGTTCATTTTTACTAGCATTTTATGAAGGTGAGGATGGTATCGAAGAAGCTATTCTGTTAAGGGCCTTAAGACCCTCGAAGTTACCCTCTGATAACGATATCGTAAGCACAATGATTGAATATTATAAAGAAGGGACGCCCATACAAGGTAGAGCAGGTTCTGAAACTAAAAGCAAATTAGACGACTTCACAAGATATGAATTCAGTTTTTCTGGCTTAGAGTGCAGAGTTTTAGGTACTTATTACAAGACGAAGAATCAAAAGGATGAAGATGTTATAGAGTTTGGGGCAGATTTAGAAAATTTCTATTCAGCCAATAACTATAAAGTGTATAAAGCTTCAGAGAAGGTTCTGTTTAATATTGTTAATCAAAGGGAAGGAAAGAACATAGCTGGAGGGGAAAATGAGTCAAAAATTGGTTCAGTAAGGTTTAGCTCTAGTCGAAGATTTCAAAACCTTGAAGGCAAAGTTGAAGTATTTATCAGTCCTAATGATTTTATAGGTAAACGTACTGCGTTGTTCGGTATGACTCGAACAGGTAAGTCAAACACAGTAAAAAAAATTATTGAAGCTACTGAAGATATATCAAGTAAAGCTCCGTTTGAACTTGAGACCCAGTTACCCTCTCAAGAACCTTTCACTGAGGGCAAACCGTCTTTCCCAGTAGGTCAGATAATATTCGACGTTAACGGTGAATATGCCAACGCTAACTTGCAGGATGAGGGTACTGCAATATTTGAGTTATTTAGTGATAAGGTAGTTAGATATAGTGTCTTAGAAAAACCTCACTTTAAAGTTATGAAAGTAAATTTCTATAAACAAATCATTTCTGGCTTTGAGATGATTAAATCTGGTTTAAAAGACGATACAAGCGATTATGTGAAAAGTTTTTGCTCAATTGATTTAAGTGAGCCTGAGGGTTATAGAAAAGATATAAATTCAAGAGATTCTGATGAGAAAAATGCTGCTAATCTTTATGATAGAAAAGTAGCTCTGTATAAATGTTGCTTGTACAAAGCAAAATTTGAACCTTCTTCAGACAGTAAAAAAGTTAAATTTTATGGTGATGCAAATACTATCAATACAATAATACCTAGTATAAAACCTCATAATTGGATCAGTTTGGAAGAGGCTGTTACTTGGTTCGAAACTGTATTTGATGAAATGGACGACAAAAAGAAATTGTTTGAAGACTATAGAGAGGCGAAAGGTTTTGATTACTTCGATGAAGACATGCTAGCAATGCTCAAATTTCTAACAAGAAAAAATAAACCTAAAGCATCTGCTACAGTTTCAGGTTATAGAAAACTTAATAGCCTAAACTCTTTACATACAAGTTCTTCGAGTGGCTCTTTTGAGGTTGATATTTTAAAATCCCTCAGGACTGGAAAAATTGTTATTGTAGATTTATCTCAAGGCGACCCTGAAATACAGAAAGTTTATTCTGAGAAAATTTGTAGAGCTATATTTCAAGACTCAATGAATAATTTTATCAAATCATTATCAAATAATTTTATACAGTTTTATTTTGAAGAAGCGCATAACCTTTTCCCAAAGAAGGATGAAAAAGATTTAACGGATGTGTATAACAGGTTAGCTAAGGAAGGTGCGAAGTTAAATATTGGTATGACTTACGCAACCCAAGAAGTAAGCTCAATCAGTGCAAACATTTTAAAGAATACACAAAACTGGTTCATTGCTCATCTAAACAACGATGATGAAATGAAAGAACTCAAAAAATATTATGACTTTTCTGATTTCACAGACTCTTTATTAAGATTTAGCTCAAATAATGATAAAGGATTTGTGCGTATGAAGACATACACTAATCCTTTTGTTGTTCCTGTACAGGTTGATAGATTTTTGGCTAATAGAAAGGGAGTTTGAGATGGGAACTACAAGCAGGGGCAGGAAACCTAATGAATGGGCGTCAAAGATTAACCATACACATATAATTAATGACCCCACTCTTCAAAACTATCTTGGGGAATGTTCATTCCCTAAGGATATTAAGGATGAAGATAAGAAGGATATAGAAGAGCTTGTTTATGGGGTTGAAGATATTGAAAATCCAGTAGAGTATTTTCTAGCTGTAGATGGAGGTTACACAACTGTTGAAGTCAATAAAAACTTTCCTTCATCCGAATTAGCTTTTTTCCAGTTCGGCGCCCTATTATTTGATAAGAAAGATCTAACTTCATTGTCCGAGAAACCCTTTATTTTTCCAGAAGATATGCAGAAGTTACAAAAGCTTAATAGATTTAAGCTTGTGCTGCCCATAAGAAATATAAATTATAAAGAGGAAGCTTCTTTAACAAATGCCTTTAGAAAAACGTTATATGAGTTTTTCATGGATTTTGAAGGCGTATGTCTAATGGAAACACTCGAATGGTTCATATTTGAAACTTATAAACCCAAAAATAATGGCAGTAGAAAAAGTGATGATTGTCAATTAGAATCCTATGTTCTAGGCTCTAACCCGAATGATAAAAATAAGAAAGGTAACATTGAGCTAGTTCTAAGTGAGATGTCTAATGACTATATTTTTAGTCATGAAGATGGCGACATTTACCTAACTGACGTATTCAGGTTTCACGAAGCGATAGATGACGATTTAGGTGCAGCAGGGGTTTTAGGTTACGTTACTAGATTGGTTGAACAACTTATTATTATTCATTTTATTAAAGATATATACAAGCTACAGCCTAAGCTCCTAAATAAGTTCCTGTTCATTGCTGATGGTCCTTTAAGCTTTTCAGGGGAAACTGCTAATATGCATGAGCCAGCTCGAGAGTTATATAACTTCATAACTGGCTATGATAGCGAAATAGGTGACGTTAACTTAAAAAAGAAAAAAAGTAATCTTTATATGGTTGGCATTGAGAAGAGTGGGCCTTTTACAGATCACGCACATAAAATAGCTATAAAAAGAGTTCCAAGTGACTATGTGTCGAATAGTATTAAAGACAGCGATGTAAATACATCGGTTAAAGAGACAAATGGAACTAGCAGAGGCTATCTAGAAAAAAACCACTACTTGATTCCAAGTAATAAATATATTTATACCTATATTACAATAGGTGATGCATCTAATATGTTATACGGAAAAACTTTTTACTATAGTGGCAAAGTGGTATTTCATTCTAAAGATGGGCAAATAATAGTGGCTTCAATACCTACCAGCGATAAAGATATGATTATCAAGCCTTCTAAAAACAACTTCAAAAATATTGATATCATCTTGAAAAATATAGCTTTGTTAAAGTGTGATATGTATGATAATTCTATTGTTCCTATAGCTCTAGCTAATAAACTCGTTTCACTAGCTAATCATCCAAGCCAGGTCTTAATAGATAAGTTTGCATCAAATAAATTAAAATAACTCCTTAATTTGTTTGCAATCACCCTAAATAGCTTAATTCATTGATTCAATTGATCGTATAATTTCAATTCATCACTAGTGAGAGTTCTCAACATAGTTGTTACTAACTCATAATTTAGGCTACTTTCACCTCATCAAGTCCTAAATTTAATAAAACGTATTAGTTTCTCGTTTTCTAGTTTGCTGTTTAGGTTGGAGTTTTTTTTCTGTTTTAGTTAATTTATGTTTTCATGGTCATTAGGTCATTAGGTCATTAGGTCATTAGGTCATTAGGTCATTAGGTCATTAGGTCATTAGGTCATTAGGTCATTAGGTCATTAGCTAGAATTAGTCTATCAGCCTCTAAAGCTAGCTTTTCCAAAGCTCTTGCATTCATGATGGTTTTAGACATATAAACCTCACTCCTTAACTGACTTGAATGCTTGTAAAGTTAATTAAAAAGGAAAACTCTAAAGCTTTCCTTTTTGTTGCTATAAGAACCTAAATTCTGGTTTAGCTAATAACATTAATCTCATCAATTTTTTGCATTAGTTCATCAGTTAGGCTTAACGCTGCAATAATGTTTAATATCACTTATATTTAGCGTTCTATCATTACGGTCTTTAAGCCACTTTTGAGCAGGTTGGTAGCCACCAATGTAGAACTCCCATGCTACAAGTGGAATGTTGTCGAAATACTGTTCGTCATTAATCCAAACCTTGCCAATGGTGGCATCATCTTCGCTAGGGTCAAAACCTATGCTTGATTTCGTCATCTTACGAGTGACTTCGTTATTACCGTTTTTAGGATAGCTGATACCAAGCTCTTTGGATTTTTCAGCTAACTTGGGCGAATCAAGTAAATGCACTTGTCTTAGCTGACCACCTAATTCAACTAATTGCCAAAACTGTTCAACGTCTTTTGGGTAAGGCACCCTTTAAATCCTTACGGAATGTGTGTTCAGAGCTATGACCTATCTTTACTTTTTTAATAACGCCATTCATGTAGTCACTTACATGCTTGATGTTATCTGTACTGGCTTTAGATGACATAGGTTTTCCTTTTTTTAAGTTTAATGCTAAAGCAATAAGTTGATGTTCTATTTTTGATTTGTATCGCACCCTATAGGCTTGGGAATGCAAAACTCCTTGTTAAGGTGAATAATGATCTGCATACCATCGTCTAACTCTTTAATTTCAGCTAGTTTTAAAGCTTTGATGCTAATGGTTGTATTGTGAAACAAAGACATTGCTGACTGATACCACGTTATCTTTTCTTTAGCCGATAGAGGTTCTGACTTGCTTGCAAGTTGCATCAGAGTTTTTTCTAGTTGTTTTCTGCTAACTTTAGCAACCTCATCTTGCTTGGGACGATTGCATTTTAAGTTACTACCGTATTCTTGATTTAAAAAGCTAATAAACCCTATCAGAGAATTATACTGCCCACTTCTTTGTATCAGATATGCGTCTATTTGCGCTTGATTTGGCGTATAACCAGCCTCAATTTCAAAAGTGGTATAAAGACCCACAACAGGTTGTAAATTCATTCTGACGGTTTTTAGAGCTATTTCTTTAGCGTGGTGTCTTCTCATCAAAAATTTATGGTATTGCGAGACCTCACGAGGTAGTTCTGAGTTAAATTTATTGAGTAGCTTTATTATGCGCTCTTGTTCTGCAACATAAGATTTAACTTCTAAGTCCTCGGCAACTCTATTGGTATCAATAAGCCATCTTAGAAAAGTCAGGTTGTGTCTTAATCCTTCAGGCTTAAACTCGTGTACCAGTATTTTGTATGAGGGGATTTCGCCCCACAGTTCATCACAGCGGATAAAGAACTCAATGAAGTTGTTGTTCTTCAATTTAGCTGTCTTAGCACCCTTATTAGTTGATAACCAAGATACAAAATCTTGATAGTCATTTTTTACAGACTCAGACGAAAATAAGTAGCTATTGAGCTTAGTTTCATGCGCCAGTCTATCCAACCAGTAGCAATCCCAACACTTCTCACCTAAACCTGCTGGCATCAGCTTATTACAATTACCACAGGGGATTAGACCTTGCTCATGACATTTTTTGCAAATCCTTCCGTTATCAGTATCAATCAGCTTTCGATAACGTCTACAAGACTCACAGGTTTCACGAAAGTGTCTTTGATAGCATGAGGTGCAGACTGGTTGGTTGTGCATCAAAGCACTGTAACTACTAACGTTACTTTTAAACTCACCACATTCAAAGCATTGTTTTTTCTCTCTAAAATAGCCTGCATAACAAGTCTGACAAACTCTGCCATATTGAGTATTAGCGCCATTTTTGAAGGCATCTCTACCACAACGAATGCATGGTTCTAATCTCATGCATTTACGGCAAATGTTCACCGACTCTTTTTTGTGAAACCTATTTAATTCACCGCATTTATCGCAAGGCTTTTTGACAAACCAAGTGCGATAACAGTTAGGGCAATACCCTTCATCTTTAAAGCGCCTTTGAATGATGGTATTGCGCTTACCACAGCAATCACATCTGCTTTTCTTGGTTGATTTCACGGTGTTTTTCATAAGCTTTTTGCATTTCCATCTTGCGTTTTAGTCTCGCCCAGTGGTTAAAAACTACGTTTGGTGGTGTAGGGTTTCTGGGATTATTATTAATTTTCCTCTGTGCTTTCTTTGACGTAGGTAGCTGGTTGTAAACTGGTAAAAAAGGCTTTGGGATTACTGTGTTTTTTGACCAGTAAAAGCTGTTTTGAGTCGCATCGTGTTTCTCACAAATTAACTTCCATTGTTGTAATGGTATTTGCATAAGTCTGTACGCAGTCTCTAATAAAAAAAGACGTTCTTTAAGGGATAAATGGTCGAAACTAAGCTTAGTTCTTGGTCTTGTGATTTCATCAATGGAATTAAGAACACCAAGTGATAGCAATATTTTTCCAAATTTATGGTCAATGTTATTGATTGCCTTTTTGGTCATGTTTATTAAGAACAGCAAGCTCTCAAACCAATCTGCTATATCAACCATCTGATCAAAAACTATGCCTTGCTTTGCTCTATACACTGAAATAGCAGTTTCTTGATACTCACAGACTGTCTCTGACGGTATGGGATTAGCCGTTAGTGCATTCATTTTTTCATTACAGCTGTAACAGTAATTAATTTTTCCAATATCAATCGGAATTAATTGAGGTTGATAAGGTGTATTGCAGTGAGGGCAATTACTTTGCAAAGCAATCTTATGTTTTGTGCAACATACGACCCAAGAGAAGCGCCATAAAATTGATAAGTATGCCTCATCATCACTTTCTAAACACTCAGGACAGTAGTGATTGCCTATACGTGAGTAGCGATTACGCTTTGACAAAGGAGTCGTCCAAGGGTAGGCAATCTTGTGATTGATGCTGGCTCCGATACACTTGGCAAAATAAGCTAAGGTATGCTGAGAAACGTCTTCATCATCAATTTCAGCCAAGAAAGCTATATCCTTTTGAATTTGAGCGTCAATGTGTTCAAACCCTTTATCAACGTCGTAAATCCATAGTCTAAGAGGTCTCCAGTGATACCATGTGAAACTTAAGAGTGGGCAAAACTGGTTAAAAGAAGCTCTAATCAACCAAGAGGTAAGGCTCTCGTCTTCACGAAAGTTTGTTTTGAAAACCAGAGGTTGAACCGTAGCTATGGGTAGTGTTTTTAACCAATAATCTTGCGTAAACCTTTTGTCGGTCTTAGACATGATTTGCCTCTGATAATGTCAAGAGTGATGGTTTCTTCACCTGCCTTAATTGCCTCAATTGCACATTCATTTAACAACCTTTTAACGTTGCCTAAGTTGCCGTCACTAATACTGTGAATTAAGTTGGTTTTTTCTATATCAATAAGATTTGAAGGTTTTTTTAGAGGTAGTATTTTCTCAAAACTACCTAAAAGTCTTCTAAACTCCTTGTCATTACGCCATGTAGGAAGCTCAGCTACATCAAATCTACTAGCATGTTGAGGGTCGGTATGTAAGATGCGGATAGCATCTTTAGTGCCACAAAGTACGATAGGTAATTCAAGTTCGTTACATAAGAATTTAATGGCATTCATCATTAATCTTTGTTGACGAGCTGTACCTGTTAGCATTGAATGAGCTTCATCAATGATAAGGGTTTTTACATTAGTTTCACGAAATGCATGAACTACTTGATGGCGTAAAACCCCACTCGAATCACTGCTTCTAAAAGGCAGACCTAGAGAATCAATTAAACTTATATAAAGTTCTTTTTCATTAGCTGAAGGGGGTGCTTGAATTAAGCGCACAGGTACATTTATTCTGTCGTTATCATCAACATAAGTATCGCCAAACTTCTCGTTAAACCTCTTGATGATAGTGGTTTTTCCATTATTAGAATCACCAATTAGCAGTAGGTTAGGCATACGATGTTGCTTAGGTCGGTTCATTAAGCTCTGCAAAGTATCTAGGATTGTATTAGCGGTCTTATAGCCAATCCAACGAGGACTATGAATAAACTCAATTCGTTCATCATTAGGTTGGTGAGCAATATGCCTAAACTTCTCATGTATGTGTGGATATGGGGTAGAGTTCATTAGTCGATATCCTCATAAAACAAATCATCATCTAAGTCGATATCAGAGGTACTGGTGTCAGCTTTCTTACCTTCAGTGGTGATACTTGCTTTATCTAAGAGTTCTTGAGCTTTATCTTCTTGTCTAAGCCCCTCGTAGGCTTTTTGAGACTTCTTATGCGATTTTCTTCTTTGCTCTTGTCTACGCAAGCTCTTAGTAGCTTGCTGTGAGCTTTCGACTAGAGACTGCATATCTTCCCATGCCTGATATATTAAAGCCTCATTAACCGTTCCAGACTGCTCTCTTACTTTGTTTTTGAGTGTTTTGTATTCCCATAAACTCATAGCAGGTAAGGCTTGGTTAGCTAAAGGTATATTAAAGTAGTGCTTTAGCACAGGGTCATAAAACCAAATGTTGCTAATGTCTCTTGGATCTAGTCTAAAGATAAATTTACGTTTGGCTTTGCTATTACTACCATCGTTTTCAGTAGCGTTGATAAAGTTATTAAGGCTTGCGTCGTAATACTGAAGCCCATCAATAGTGACACCATTTCTTTGAATTGTTCTTTCTATGCTAGGCATGAAGTCCAGCATGAGTGTCTGAGCATTCTCAGGAACAGCAGGTATACCAATTCCTGTCTCGTAACCATCACCGAATAAACCTATACGCCACTGCTCATTTGGAGTTCTTCCAATACTTGAGTGGATGGTTTCGTGATAAACCTTGGTAATGTAAGTAAGAAGCCACGTTTCAAGCTCATGTAAGGTTAAGGAAGCGTGTTTTTCAGAGTTATATTCGTCTTTTTCTTTGATATTAGAGAAGGTTGTTCCGGGCAGTCCATGAACTTGCTTCATTAAAGTGCCGATTAATCTCTCAATATGACCGCCATATTCAGGTCTAGCTAATGGCCTAAACTCAATATCTATACCATGAAAGGCACAAGACTTTTTGAGGCTTTCAGCTCTAAAATCAGAGCCGTTATCAACGTGAATTTTTGTAGGCTTCCCAAATACATCCCATGTCGCATCATGGATGCCAAAGCTCGTTAGAAGCTCGTCTTTTTTCAAGATGCTTCGCGCAATACACATACCTACAGAAGTGACAGAAGGGGCATCTAAAGAAATGTAGTAGCCTGTGATGACACGACTATAAACATCAATGGCTACAGTTAAATAAGGTCTGCCAATAGGCTTTCTATATTTATCGTCTACAAGAATGATATCTATTGGAGTATGGTCAATCTGAATGACGCTTAAAGGGTAGTTGGCATTAGGAAACTGTCCTGCCTTAGCAGTAAATTTCTGCTTAGCTCTTTTACGTTGACCACGCCCTTTAAGTAGCTTTTCTTCACTAATTTCGTGAATGCGCTTACGGATGGTGTTGGGGCTAGGTTTTTCATAACCTGCTTTAAAACAGCGCCTATTCACCTCCCGTATGGTTGCTTGAACAGTAGGTCTTTGAATGGTTAGGTAGAAATCATCGATAACTTCATTAATAAGATAGTCAGCTTCAGGTTCTATACGAGACTTACCTTCTGACCAACCACGTTTTCTATCCAACAAAGAGCCTATTGAGTCTGTGGACTGGTACTGCTCAACCCAGCGCCTTAACGTGCGACTAGAAACTCCCACTTCTTTGGCTCGTTTCTCGTATCCTTTAACACCGTTATAATCAAAACCTACACCGCCAAGTAAAGGCTTTATAGCTAAGTATTTACGTTGTGCTTTTTGCCAGTCTTTATCGCTAATTTCGTTTAAATCTACTATTACTGACACATTGCCTTTTGAGACGCTATTCTCAAAGTCATGCACACTTAGTACATGGTTACTTAGAGTAGACAAGTCCTTGAATACTGCTTGATTTATATCGTCTAAGAACTCAACTAATAAATATTCTTTTTTGTCTTTTTTATTGATATATAGACCGCCAATAACCATTTGAATGTAATCACGTTTAATAGGGGTGAAGTGGCTTTGAGCCTCAATGCCAACTGGTGCTTTTATATCGTCTTCATCATTATTCATACCACACCTCAAGTTTTTCGCTACGAACATCACTCCAGATATCAAACTTGATAAGCTTGTTTATCATTAGATACCACATCAGTCTTCTGCCCTGTTGTCGGTAGAGGTCTGATTTAAAGTAACGCTCTAAAATGTACTCAACGGTAGTGAAGCCTCTTAGCCTAATATCTTCAATAATCGCTTTAACTTCATCTTCTGAGACAGCAATATTCTTATACATGGCAAGGAACTGAAGGTTCTCAAAAGCATAGTGATGAATCCTGTCTTCATCATAGATAGAAAACTTGAAGTCCTGCTCTTTACAGAAATCCATTGCTGCCTTCCATTTGTTTGACCAGTCTCGCCAGTTCTCTTGCCACTCTATTTTTGGTTTAACCTCTACAAGTAACGACCTGCCTAAGTCTGACCTTACCTGAACGAAATAGTCAGGCGTGTAGTTGTATGTCCTTCCATTTTTCTTAAAAGGAATGCTTATAGGCTGAGGAACAATGTCTATAACATCATCTCTAAACGAGTGGTAAATTAGAAAATCACGTTCTAAAGTTGACTCAAAAGCAATTGGTTCGCCTCTATAGGAAATATGACCAGAGACACTTCTTCTAACCGCAGGAATTTTTCGTGTTTGTTTCATAATTTTATGACATTTATTTTTGGTATTTTTTAAGAAGTTGACATCTATTTCTGGTAATCTGTGACATCTATTTCTGGTAATTATAGTCTAAAAGGTGCAATATATGGAGTGATTTTTGACATTTATTTCTGAAACTGACAGCGGCTCACGGCCCAAACCGGGTGAGATTACGCTTGCTAATAAAGGCGTACTATTCCTTGATGAATTACCAGAGTTTGATCGGAGTGTGCTTGAGGTATTGCGCCAGCCATTAGAAGCCAAACAAATCACTATTAGCCGTGCCAACTCGCAAATGACCTTTCCAGCAAATTTTCAACTGGTCGCGGCAATGAACCCATGCCCGTGTGGCTATGATGGCGATACCTCAGGGCGCTGTCGTTGCCGTCCAGAGCAGATCAAACGCTATCAAGACAAACTCTCAGGACCACTGTTAGATCGTATTGATTTGCATATTACCGTACCAGCCCTACCCATTGCTGACTTACAAAGCGCGCAGGCAGGAGAAACTTCCAAACAAGTACGCGAGCGAGTAGCAGTCGCGCATCAGCATCAGCTAAAACGGCAACGAAAAGTTAATAATGAGCTAAGCCCGAGCGAAATCGATGAATATATCAAATTAGGCGACAGTGAAAAGCAACTATTGCAACTTGCTCAGCAGCGCTTGAATTTATCCGCACGTGGCTACCATCGAGTGTTACGAGTCGCGCGTACTATCGCGGACTTGGCCAACAGTATAGATATTAACAGCGCCCATGTGTCAGAGGCACTGAGTTATCGCGCTAAATAAAAATTATTTCAACCTGTCTTTTAACCATCTAGAAGTCTATCGATCAACTTGAGGTTTACCCTTAGTTATTTGAGGATGGTCAACTATTACATATTTTAGTAAGTATAAAAATAGAATCAAATAAAAGGAAGTATTTAGATGTTTATTATCAATCTGACTTACAAAGCTGAGCTAGAAATAATCGAACAGTTGCTTCAGAAGCATATTGACTTTCTAGACGAACAATACGAGCTTGGCAATTTTTTAGCTTCTGGACGCAAAGTACCGAGAAGTGGCGGTATCATTTTATCTCATATAACATCTAAAGATGAGCTAGAAAAAATCATTGCCAAAGACCCTTTCAAACAAAACAACGTCGCTGACTATGACTTGATTGAATTCATACCAAGTAAAACTGCTCAGCAACTGGCATTCTTATTAGAATAAGAATTTAGGTGTAAGCGTGGCTAGCAAAACCCTTTTTATCAGATGACATAAACAAAAAGGGCCGTATGTACTTTTGACGGTTCAGTGTGCTTAATCATGTTGGCTCAATATATAACCCACCAAATCAGCAAAATTATCAAACGCCTCGGTTGGGTTTAGCTCACGAATGTCTTGCCCATAGTTATAGCCATAGGATAGTCCAAGCGTGTCCATATTGGCGTTTTGCCCCGCTAACATATCGTTTCTAGAATCCCCAATCATCACTGACTGCGCGACACTAACATTGAGAGCGTCGCAAACGTGCAATAGAGGCGCTGGGTCTGGTTTTTTGACGGGTAAACTGTCACCGCCCATCACTTCACTAAACAAATCCTGCCAGCCAAATGATTCTAATATTTTTGGCACAAAACGAATCGGTTTGTTGGTGACTAGAGCGAGTTTGTAGCCAGCCGCGTGAAGTTTTTTAAGGCCGCTATCGACATCTGGATAGGCGACAGTTTTACTACCACTGAGGTTTTTATAAGCTTCAAAAAATATTTGCTCTGCGTGATCGGCCTCGGCTTGAGTCAGTGCGCCCTCTGGGACAGTGATATCACCGACCAAAGCACGCTCTACGAGCATTCGTGAACCATTGCCTATCCAATTGCGTATCGTCTCAATTGGGTAGGTGTTTTTGCCAAGCGTGGTTAGCATGGCGTTGGTAGCATCGGCCAAATCGGGCACGCTATCGATCAAAGTACCATCAAAATCAAAAATCAAAAGTTGCTTATTCATTGTGCCTCACTATTAAAAGTCATTATATTTATTATGTTCGATATTCCGTGTTATACCTTAGCACAGTAGTATTTTAAGACTGGTCAATTTAGTGTTGTTATATTTTCAAGGTGATGAGCATTAGCAATTACTCGACATCTTTATAACGCGCGCGGTGTTCTTTCTTCATTCTTAGATAATCTTCGTTCTCACGACACTCGTCCCATTTTTGCTTAAAAATACGCGCCGATTCTGCCTTGATGGGGTCTTCGGTTTGTCGTGGTAACTCTTCGCGACCATGGGCGCCGCTTTGGCCTTTTTTGTCATCAGGCACAGCGCCTTTATATTTTTTACCGCCTTTATGATTGGCATAGCGACGCGCGCGGGTATAGCCCATTTGAATAAATTTGCGCGCCATGTCTGCACCGACAAAGTCATCGTCAGCCAAGTAATCCAAAAACATTTTATAAATAGCTTCGCTGCTTTCTCTTGCAATATCAGGAGTAGCAAAGCGCCAATGCGGCAGGATCTCAGACTTGTAAGGCTCTACCAGTAACACGCCTTGCTCACCGCGCCCGACGCGATATAGCTCAGGATGCTCACGTAGATCAAGATTTTTATAATCCAAGTCGTAATCAAATTCTCTCATATCTGCCACCTAGGCTCTGTACTATAATGGGTATCTGCTCATTCATAGTTATTGAGTATACTGAGCCAAGCGGTGTAGAAAAAAGCACAAAAATGTTATGCAACCGTGAGTAAAGTGAGCGATGAGAAATATCATGTTAAAGAACAAAATAAGTGTCACTAAGAAAATCCGTTCGCTATCATCTAAAAATATACGGATTGCGCTACTACTGCTAACGACAAGTATGTTTACGAGTCTGGCTGCCCATAGTGCTTGGTTCGAAAAGTTGATTCCGCAAGGTGAGACGTATACCGTACGCGAGATAGATCGTGATTTGGCGTTCGTAATAGATGGCTTTATTTATGACGCGCGTACGTCTTGTTTCTTAGCCGTGGGTGATCGCGTGATATTCTTTGAAGGACGCCACGGTATTGATTACCACGCAACGATCTATGACTTAGATTCACGCGCGCGCTGTAATGTACTATTACGTGGTCGGCTGTACGAATAAGAGCGAAGCATGAATAAAATGAACGCTAAAGAATACGGTAAAATTTAAACATAAAAAAAGCCCCAAACATCACTGTTCGGGGCTTTTTAGAATCTATTAACGAATGGTGGCTCGAGGCAGGATCGAACTGCCGACACACGGATTTTCAATCCGTTGCTCTACCTACTGAGCTATCGAGCCGTCTTCGTTGAGGCGCTATTAAACTAAATATGAGCACGACTGTCAAGTGGTTTTTGCGTTATATCGAATAAAAGACGATAAATAATCAAATATGGGTAAAATTAACCATTTTTTCTATACATTTAGTCTTTTACGCGAAGTAGTTCATACTCGCTCATAATACGGTGAATATCGGCATCCGCAGGGACGAATTCACGCACGCCTTTTTTGACTTCGCAGTCATAGACCAGTTTAATGAATTTGGCATCGATGGCACGTTTACGGTTTTCAGGATGTACCGTCAGATACTGCAAACGTTTGGCATCGGTCTGACCATCATCAAAGCAAGCAACCGCAGCGATAGGCTTATCATTGAACATACCCACATAGATATATTGTCCACGTTTAAACCCTTGCGCCACGATATTTAATACCTCAGCACCATCAGGCTGCGCATCATCGCTATCGTACAATGCTTGCAAGCGCTCTGCTAGCTCATTGTCGCGAGCAGGTTTTTTGATAAGTGGCGCATCCAAACTATTAATGGCGATCGCTTCTAACGGCATAGCAGTTCCTATAAACAGAGGGTTTTTATTGTCAGACAGCACTATGTCATGGAGAGTAGTGCCACAAGGTAGACATTGTCAATGTTCGAGCGAGTCATGATTGATAATACTGAACACACTATTTTAGCAGAATGACGTAAATTTGTGCGTGGTTTAGCGCTTGGTCGTGGCAGTAAATCTTAGGGTTTGCTATGATGAGGCTAAATCATATGTGATACACATCAACCCTAATATATTGATATCTTTTGTATATATCATTTTTTCATACATTTTTTGCTGACGTTGATTGCAGTGCTAGCGGCGATGTAACGGACAGCAATGGGCGATGTTTTACCCTATTTATAATTGACCGCTTTTCACTGATAAAAAACCGATAGAGAGTAGCCATGACAGCCAATGCAACTGAGCAAAATCAAGCAACAAACCTAAATTTATATGGTCGCCCTGAGCGCATCGCGACCGTTGAGCGCATCACTGCCGAAACGCAAATCACTTGTACCGTCAACCTCGATGGTACAGGCAAAGGCGTGGTAGACACGGGCGTACCGTTTTTGGATCATATGATTGATCAAATCAAGCGTCATGGTTTGTTTGACTTGGATATCAAATGCAACGGCGATACTTTTATCGATGACCATCATAGCGTCGAAGACACCGGTATTACCCTTGGTCAAGCATTTAACAAAGCGTTGGGCGATAAAAAAGGCATCCGTCGTTATGGGCACTTTTATGCGCCGCTAGACGAAGCACTGACACGCGCTGTGGTTGATCTGTCAGGACGTCCGGGGCTGCACATGGACATTCCGTTTACGCGTTCGCACGTTGGCCGATTCGATGTTGACCTATTCAGTGAGTTCTTTTACGGCTTCGTCAATCACTCATGGATGACGGTGCATTTGGATAATCTCAAAGGCAAAAACAGCCACCATCAAATCGAGTCAACCTTTAAAGCCTTTGCTCGTGCGCTGCGTATGGCCTGCGAATATGATGAGCGTGCGCTAAATACCTTGCCATCGACCAAAGAGGCTTTCTAAGACGCATTTAAGGCTCTTCTACAAGATTACTCAAAAGGGCCAGTTAAGCTTGGCGTACTGGTTGTAAAGCCTGCGCTTAACTTCCTTGTAGCAAAACCTTATCTACACCTTAGTAACAGAAAATAGTATATATAGTATAGTAGTCAAAATATTTAAAAACGAGAAACAATTGATGACCAAAGTAGCGCTATTAGATTATGGTATGGGCAATTTGCATTCAGCTGGCAAGGCACTATCAGTCGTCGGGGCAGACGTCTCTATCACCAATGATCCAAAAGTTGTCGCGGCAGCAGATAAAATTGTCTTCCCTGGTGTTGGCGCGATGCGTGATTGTATCGCTGGTATGCGTGATGCAGGCATTGATGAGGTGATACGCCATGCAGTGTTTAACAAGCCCGTGATGGCCATCTGTGTGGGGATGCAAGCGTTATTTGAGCAATCGGCTGAAAATGGCGGTACAGATTGCCTTGGCATCTTAAACGGTACGGTAGAAGCATTTGACCCTAGGTGGAAAGACAAGCAAGGCGCAACGATAAAAGTACCACATATGGGCTGGAATACCATTAGTGGTATGGATTTTGACCATCCGCTTTGGCAGGGTATTGAAGACAATGAGCACTTTTATTTTGTGCATAGCTATTACTGCGAGCCTGCCAATAGCGCACAAGTAGCGGCGGTATGTGACTATGGTCAACCGTTTTGTGCCAGTGTCATCCAAGACAATCTATTTGCCACCCAGTTCCACCCAGAAAAGAGCCATACCGCAGGCTTGCAACTGCTAAAGAATTTTGTCGAGTGGAATGTGTAGATAGGCAGTAAACGTAAATTGCACACTTGCTTCAGAATAGGGTAGATTATCGCTTGTATAATCTACCTTTTTTATTCTCCACTATTGTCATTCTTAACTATCAATTTTTAGTTATTATTGTTTAGTGATACGCTCCATCATTTTCTGCTCGCTTATATTTGGAATACTCTAGTGGACTTTACTGCCTTTAAAATGAATGTTGTTGAAACAACTGGCCTTGCCAAAGATGCCTTACATATCTACGTTGGCGTTGGTGTCTACCTGCTTTGTCTGTTTGTGCTGCGTCCTATTATCAAAAACCACAATATCAGAGCGTTCATCGCGTTGATTGTGGTCACTGGCGTGGCGTTATCAGGTGAGTATCTGGACAATCGCCATATCATCATACCAAAAGGCCTCTTGGCATTAGAAATGGTGGACATAAAGGCCAGTCTGCATGATCTGATGAATACGTGCCTGCTGCCTTATCTGCTCTTTGCGCTCAATAAGTGGACGTCTATTTTTCGACCAACCAATAAGTCTACCTCAATGACCAAGCGCCATAAAAAAACGGACTATTGAAGTCCGCTTTTATTTGTTCGCTTTATTTACAATTATTTGTTTTGCGCTTAATTATAAAGCTCACAAAAAACTTCCGCCAATCGCTTTGATACCATGCTTTTGCATTGGTTCATCAAGAACAATACTCCTATAAGAATATCCACACAAATAATTTCTAAAATAGCTTCTGCCTAAGTCGGTAGCTATTGCAGCGATTGTAATTTGACAGATCAAACACGCTCTTTTTACAAAGCTTACGAAACATAAAAAGTCTTATCTATTTAACCCTTTCTTAGTTTGTTATCTTAAGGTAAAAGGGTAGCGGTATCGGTGTATATCCTAAGCATATCGTCTTTAAATGCCGCCTGACTAGCTATCCATCCTCCATAATTAATAATAACTAGGAAGCACTATGAATATCCAAGAAATACTAGACAACGCAAAAGAAACGTTAGGATTGCAAGCACAAGAGATCGAAGCGGGAGTATATATTCCTTCCAAGTCATCTTTGAAATTGGCGGCCCCAAGTAAAACCAACTATGACAACACAGAGTATGACACGCCGTATACGGGCAATAAAAAAATCCTCATGGTCTGTAGCGAGCAGCAATACATGACCATGGAAAATGGTAAAAAGTTTGATACCGGCAATCACCCTGTTGAGATGATGGTGCCCTTATTGCATTTTAAAAAAGCGGGTTTTGACACGGACATCTTTACGCCAACAGGAGCGTCTGTCAAAGTTGAACAATGGGCGATGCCAGAAGATGATGACGATATTAAACAAATATACGCTGAGTATCAGGCAAAGCTTGAGAGTCCGAAAAGTATCGCTGACTTTGTCAAAAATGACATGGCCAATAGCGACGACTATGCAGCGATTTTTATTCCAGGTGGTCACGGCGCGATGCTAGGCTTGCCTGACGACAAAAACCTTGGCGAATTGCTACGCTGGGGCCACGAAAATGGCTTGTTTACCTTAGCGATTTGCCATGGACCTGCCGCTTTATTGTCCGCTAACCTAGCCGGTTCTGATGCAGCGGATGATAAGTCCGAGCGCGACTTTATCTTTAAAGGTTATGAGATGGTAGCGTTCCCCACTGGTATGGATAAGCAAATGCCAAAAATTGGCTATCTGCCCGGTACGATGCCATGGTACTTTGGTGAAAAGCTTGAAGACCTAGGCGTCACTATTAGCAATAAACTGGCCACCGGTAGCACTCATCAAGACAGAAAACTGATCTCAGGGGATGGACCATTAGCTGCCAATGAGTTTGGTAAACTGAGCGCTACTGAATTACTAAAAGCGCTTAGCTAAAAGGTTGGCAAACCGTTCACTTAAAATAAATCATTTCATAGCATAAAAAAACGGACTATTAATGAGTCCGTTTTTTTTCAAGCGGATAATCTAATTTGGATAACCTCGAATAGGAGCTATAGGATAGAAAAGAACTAAATTATCCATTTTTCTTCTTCTACATTGATCCAAAAATTCTATTAATGAATCTTCGTTTTTTAAAAATTCATTGAGCTGTTCAAAAGAAATTTCATAATATTCTTCATACTCAACATACCTATGATTTGGCGGACTAACTGGAAAAGATAAGTAATATTTATTGGTAGTGGTTTCTCTACCTAGCGAGTATCTTTTTTCTCTACTGATTTTCAAATTTTCAAATTCGTAACGCATAGAGGTCTCACGCAAAGTCATATTATGAAGCTAACCTACCTCTCATCATACAACTCGCGCACTACTTCACCAATCACTTTGATACCATCAGTCAGCGTTTGCTCGTCCGCGGCGATACTCATACGAATACACTCGTGTGCGTGCTGGTAATCGCTAACATCGACACCGGGGAAGAAGTACTCACTTGGCACAATAAGCGTACCTTTTTCTTTGAGACGCTCATACAGCTCAAGGGTGCTAATCGGCAAGTCTTTAAACCATAACCAAAAGAATATCGCGCCTTCAGGCTTGTGAATCATGAGCGGATAATCGCCCAATGCTTCTTTTAATAGCGTCACCGCGAGTTTCGCCTGCTTTTGATAAAATGGCTTAATCTCATTATCAGATAACTGCTTGATACGGTCGTTTGCGACCAGTGGCGTGGCGATCGCTGCACCAAAGCGTGTTGGCGCTAGATTGACCACGGCATTCATCGCGCTGACGGCTTCAATCACTTTGGCATCAGCGACGATAATACCCGTACGCATACCGGGCAAGCCAATCTTCGATAGGCTAAAGCACAGAATCGTATTGTTATCCCAGTTCAAATTGACATCAGAGTAGATGATATTCGGGAAAGGCATACCGTAGGCGTTATCGATGATCAGTGGAATGTCATAGCGCCCCGCAATCTCGGATAAATGCGCCATTTCTTCATCGGTGAGCACGTTGCCTGTCGGGTTGGTCGGGCGTGAGCAACAAATCGCCCCGATACGACCTTCCTTTAACGCTGGCAAGTTTTCTAACGCGTCAAAATCCACACGATATTTAAAGAAGCCTTCTTCGCCATCATGCGTCACTTCATCGATATGCGGCAATACGGCCGCGAAATGCTGACCTTCCACATGCACATCGCTATAGCCAATATACTCAGGGGTCAATGGCAGTAGAATGGACTTATCGACAGATTCATTCTTTTCATCAGTGAAAGCGCCACCAAACAGATTAAACAGATAGAAAAATGCATTTTGTGAGCCATTGGTCAGGGCGATGTTTTCTGCGGTGAGATTCCAATCATAATGACGATTAAAGAAGCCAACTAAGGCATCGATAAAGGCAGCATCCCCTTGCGGATTTGAGTAGTTTGCCATGCTGATAATCGCGCTACTATTGGGCACGCCTGCATCATTGTCGACACCCAGCGCCTTATAGGTCTTCAAAAACAGCTCATTGACGGCATCAATTTTGGCAGGGTTACCACCGCCCAGCATGTTGACTGGCTGATCGCTTTTTAGCGCGTCGCCCAGATCATCCATCAATTGTGAGATGCCAGTGGGCTGGGTAAATTTTTGACCGAACTTTGAGAATTTCATAAGGCTACCATGCTGTTTGGGAGGGTGTTATAAGTGGGTATTTAACCGATAAAGTTGGGCTAGTATAGCAAATGAGGGCTATAAAATAAGCAAAGTGCGAGGCTGATATTGACTTATATGTCTATACAGTTTATGAAGCAAAAAAACGCCCTCTATATGAATAGAAGGCGTTTTGGTTTGAGGTTCTAGAGACTAAGTGTTCGGTAGATAAGATACCGATTCAATCAGGGCTAAAGATCTTTGTTACTCCAAAGTCCAATAAGATAATCAAAGATCTAACCTAAATGAAATAGGAAACGCAATTTATAACTTATTTAATTGAATTTTTTATTTAGCTGCTCTAGTAGATAATCAGTAAACTCTTTAATTTTTACAATGCTAATTATATTTTTTCCTGAGTTGGCTAGTAAGTAGATAACAATGCTATTAGCTAGAAAAATTATTGCTTCTTTAAAAATATTTTGAGTAATCAGAGACATACAAGTTGATAGTAAGTTCTAGAAATGAATTATATATCTAACGATTTTGATCTATAATCTCGTCAATATCATCTGAATCGCCATTGGTGAGAAAGTCTGGGATAATCTTTCTTTTATACATATCTTTCCAGATTATTCCAATAACATAGTCAGGATCTTCTTCATATTCTATATGTTCATTCCAATTATAAATTGTTATAGAACCAACAGCATCTATTTTCGCATGATCTTTACTACTGAAATATCGACTTGTATCTCTAATTCTGTTTCTTTCAAAAACAAACTCATCAAGCATAGTATATTTATCATAGCCATTATCATAATTAAAGTCTGGAGTGTCGATATAACCAAGGTAGGTTTTCAAAAAATTTGCATCTATACTTTGTAAATGATATACATGGTTATGCTTCCAACAAATATTATAAATATTGACTACTGAGCTATTATAAGTGCCAGTTTCTTCTCCAAGAACTGCTAAGTTATATGATTCAGAACGGCATTTGTAACATATTAATTTAAAATTATTATTGAAATTTACAAAGTAATTCTTTAAATCTTCAAACTCATGTAAAAATTGTTTGACTAAATAGAAGTCATTCTTAACTATAATGATATTTTCGAAGTGCCAATAAGCTTGTATTGACCAATTAAAACTACCGGTAATAACTATTTCATCATCAATAATGCAGAATTTATTGTGCATTAATGACTTATAGAATCGGGTCGTTATAGGGTAAAGCTTTATATTTTTATTAGGAGGTAAGTAGTTTTTTTTATTTATAAAATCATCATAATATATTAGTTCAATATCAACTCCCTTATTTATTAATTCTTCCCATATTGAGTTATACGTCTTCCAACTTATCCAAGCTACACATATTTTAACCGATTTATTTGCACTTAATAGATTACGTTTTAAGTGTAAGCTTATATTCTCAAAATGAGCATTAGTCTTGATTTCCATAATTTAAACCTAAATAATAGTTTGCTTATAAAAAATAGATAATATATTTTAACAATCATAAATCTATAGTCAGTTTGACATAAAGAAATACAGTGCCACTAGTATTAATTTTGCTTGCTGTTTCTACATCGACAGAGGCTGCAAAAAATTAATACTAGTCGCGCGTCAAAAAAATGTATCTTATGTATTTAGTATCGATCATGCTTTAGCGTGTACTCTGCTGATACTTTGATTATGAGTTCAAACATTAATGCTTCACAATATTGACCTCAACTAGAGGAGCGGTTTAGCAAAGATAGCAGCAAAAGCAGGTTTCCGCTACAAGCACTTAAATCAACGCCCTTACCCTAGCCATAATCCCGCGTCCAATCACCAATCTCACATAAATAATGGCAATCGCAAACAGCAATACGATTAACGCCGCGCCGCCAATAGCCAAGCTCATCCACGGCACACTAAATTGTAGATTAAACCATTGCGTTATAGCCGCCCATGCGCCAACGCTAGCGATGACCACGGCAAATGTCGCCGCGCTAATACCAAGCACGCCCAACTCTAAAATATTGAGCATATATAAGTCGCGCTTTTGCATACCGAGCAGCCTAAATGACGCGCTGTCCTTCATACGATCTTGTGAGGTAGACAGTAGCGAGCTGATCAGCACCATGACCCCAGTGAGTAGGGCAAGCAAGGTGAACACATAGACCAAGCGGCTCATTTGTACCACCAGCTCTTGAATTTGCTGCGCAATAGCCGTGCCATCGATCGTAGTGACGGCAGGGAACTCACGTACCAATTTGCCTTGTAGCTCTGGAATAGCATCTTCTGATACGTGCGCAGTAGCAAACTGAATCTGCGGGGCAGCGGATAGTACAGACGGCTCAAACAAGAAGTAAAAATATGGGCTTGGGCCACGCTCATAGCGCGTGCGAATACTGGTAATCTGCCCGATGATCTCAATCCCTTGAATGTTAAAACGTACCTGATCGCCCATACCGACATTTAGCATACTGGCGGCAGTGTCCAAGATAGATAAGGGTTTGACTTGCTGATCGGCATCATCGATAGGCGTATATAGCGCGTCGTCTGTGAGCGATTCAGTGATGTACTCAGTATCCATCACCGTATCTACATAGCTCAAGTTAAACACTCGCGTAGGATCATCAAAGCCATCCTCAGGTTCGATATCTTTTGCCGCCACATCATTGGCCGTTTCCACACGCGCGCGAATGACCGGATAATAAGTAACAGGCGCCTCAATGATCGCATCAATATCGTCATGTTGATCGCTCTGAACATCGAGCAAAAATAGATTGGGCGCATCTTCAGGATAGGCATTGATAAACTGCGCGTTGATACTGTGATTGAGTGTCGTGATGAGCGTCAGTACTGCGACCGATAGCGATAAAGTGACAAAGAACAATGCGGACTGATTGCCCTTACGCGCCAGATTATGAATGGCGATACGCTGCATCCAACTGACCTTGGCATTGCTCGCTAACTTATTAAGTAGCCATAGCCACCCACGCGCCAATAACCAAAATATCGCCACAAAGCCAATCAAGCCGCCCAATAACTGCGCGCCTAATGACAATGAGCCAACTTCATAAGCGAAGAAAGCATACAGTCCTGCCAGCACCAGCCCATACCACAGTAATGGCGCGCGTCGATACCACGGCAGGTTTTGCGCCTGCGTACTTGCCCCTTGATTAAGTAGGGTAGCGGGTTTGGTCGTGTTAAGCGCGCTTAAACCACGCTGCGCAATCAGTAGCGTCAGGGCTAAGGCAATCAAGATAGTCTTAATCGCACTAATTGGATTGATAGCTAAGCCAACGTCGGCAGGCAAGATAGCTACCAGATACGGCTGACCGATTTTGAGTAAGCCCAGACTAAGGGCAACCGCTGCGATACAAGCAATGACAGTCGTGACAATAAGCAACTGATAGTAGCTACGTTTGAGTGAACCAAGCGGCTCGCCTAACGCCAAACGAATGGCATTATTGGACTGCTGCTTACTGACAAACGCACTAATGACGCCATACATGGCGACCGCAGAGAGTAGCAACACCGCGATGACCAGTAGCTTTAAAAACATCAGCACATTATCAGAGATACGCGAGACAGAGGTATCTGCTGACTCGGCATCAGAAAGCTCGATATCGGGATAACTGGTCAGTATGCCAGTGAGCTTTTTACGCTGCGTGTTTATCAGCTCAGGATCACCTGCCATCTCGATACGATAGTTTATGCGGCTGCGCTGACCCAATAGATTGGTGGCCTCTAACGCATCTTGTTTCATTAAGACACGTCCGCCAAAACCAAATGTGGTCAGCGGTCTGTCAGGCTCTTTGGTCAGTACATCACTGATCGTGAACTGCGCATCACCAATGGTAATACGGTCGCCGATACTGGCTTTTAGGCTACTGAGCACTTCTGGTGCGACGATGACACTGTCGGATGTCAGCTGATCCCATAGCGGCTTTCCTGAATCAAGCTCAGCTGTACCGTATAAGGGATAAGACGGTGAGACGGCTTTGACGCTGGCAAGCAAGGTTTGATCATCAGTGACCAGCATGGCGCTAAACTGATAGTCATACACCGTCTGCGTATCGGGGAGGGTTTCTACTTGCGCCAGTACCTCGCTTGGCCAGTCTTGTTTACTGTTTAAAATCAAATCGCCACCAACAAGCGCGCGCTGATTGTCATTGATGTAGCTATCGACAGACTGCTGTACCGAGTCGAGGGTCAGGTAGGTTGCAAGTGATAAGGTCAATGTGAGTAGAAACAACACGGGATAGACCCAGCGCTGCCACCAGCTACGGCTGAGTGCTTGAGAACCTAGTGTTTTGGTGAAAAGTTGATTGAGGATACCGCCAGAATAACTGGTCTCTTGACGCATACTGGTATCAGTCTTTTTTATATCAGTCGATTTGTTGTCTGTCAGCTTTTCATTCATGTCGGTACAATCCGCCCGTCATGCATGGTAATGACGCGATCTGCCATTTCAGCAAGTGCAGGGTCATGCGTCACGACCACCAGTGCCGAGCCAACCTGCTGGCGTAAGTCTAATAACAATTGCATGACTTGATCGGCATTTTGCTCATCCAAGTTACCCGTTGGCTCATCAGCAAAGACAATCTTAGGGTGAGAGACCAACGCTCGTGCCACCGCTGTACGCTGCTGCTCACCACCAGATAGTTGATTGGGTAAGCTATGACGCCTGTGACCCAAATCAACCGCGTCAATCAGCTCGTTGACTCGTGCTGGATTTGGACGTCTGGCAATATCAAGAGGAAAGGCGATGTTTTCGGCGACGGTCAGTGTTGGGAGTAGATGAAATGACTGAAAGACAAAGCCCATGTCCTGTTGACGAATGACCGCCAACGCATCTTCGTCCAGACTACTGAGCGTTTGACCTGCTAGCGACACTGTACCGCTATCAGGATAGTCTAATGCCGCGAGTAACCCTAGTAAGGTCGATTTACCCGAACCTGATTTGCCCATGATGACCACAAACTCGCCCGCGTTGACATAAATATCTACGTCTTTGATGATAGATAATTTTTGCTCACCGACTTGCACGGTTTTGTTTAACTGTGAGGCGGTCAGTAGGGCTTGTGTCTTAGCGTCTGTTTGTGGCGTGGATGCGGCAACCGAAGGTGATGATGTCATTACATAGTCTCGTTAATTGGACTCGTTAATTGGACTCGTTAAGTAGTCTTATTTGGCGTATTTTTTGTCGTTTCAGCTTGAACTGTTTCAGCCGTATTCTCTGTATCGGCTGTTTTTAGCTCTTTTAACTCATTTAATTTAGGCTCTAGAATAGGCAAGATATTGTCATTGACGATGATCGTGTAGCCTTCTTTCGTCGGATGAATCGCATCGGCTTGGTTGAGCGCGCGATCACCGCCCACGCCCTCTAAGAAAAACGGAATAAGGGTCACGTTCATGTCTTTCGCGACGCGAGGATAAATGTCTGAGAATGCTGCAACGTAGTCACTGCCTAGATTGTCATAGATTGACATACCGCCCAAAATGACGACACTGCCATTGTCTTGTAAACGTTTAACAGCAGTACGAATATTGGCTTCAATCGTCGCCACATCGATGCCGCGTATGGCATCGTTAGCACCAATGGTCAAAATCGTCACATCAGGTTTGGTTTGTAGCACCCAATCTAAGCGATTGACTAGGCCCGTACTGGTTTCTCCACTCAATCCTGAATTGATAACCTTGGCATTGTCGTAGCCCTTCTCTTGCAGACGATCTTCTAACTGAGCAGGGTAGTTATCATTTTTATCCACCCCCAGACCTTCTGTCAGTGAGTCGCCAAGCGCTAAAATAGTGATTGGTGACGAATTGACTTGTTGATCCACGGGCGCTGCGGCCTCAGTGGTTACGGATGCCGTATCGGCTTGATTGTTAGTTACTTCAGTATTCTGCGTGTCAGTCGGCGCAGTAGGTTCGGCAGCTTTTTGACAGCCACTGATCACCATTACGGCTGCGAGTATGACGATAGCAGGCAAGCGGTGAGCGAAACGAAAGGGTAAATTCATCATGGGGGTTATGTCCTATATGCAATCAAACCAGTGTAGCAAAATAAGACAGCGACCAATATTGCCCTAAGGTTAATTTAAAGACAGCTTTATTACGCGTTAGAAATCAAAAGCTTATAGAAGTCAAAAGTTTGAAATCAAATGTATTTACCATCAACCATCATCGGACGACTAACGAGCCAAGCAATCACCACGTTTGCAATCATCAGTATTAGCATAATGAAAAGTGGCAGCCCCCAGCTATCAGTCGATTCATGGAGCCAGCCTGTGCCAAGCGGCCCAAAAAATGCAATCAAATAACCGACGGCTTGTGCCATACCAGACAGCTCACTAGATTGATTGGTAGTATAGGTACGCAGGGAAAACAGCATCATACTCAACGTAAAAATCGCCGAGCACCCAATCCCCATCATGGCTGACCATAGCCACGCCAACTCAGTGGATAGATAGCTGATACCTAATACGCCAATGACATTGAGCACAGCGGCAAACACAGCAAGTGCCTGAATAGGACGACCACGATTGATCAGCCATGTCAGACTCAAAATAGAGATGGGTGCCATAAACTGAAACACAGAACCCATTTGGCCAGCGCTCACGGCAGATAGCCCTTTACTAACCAAAATAGAAGGCAAAAAACTGGCAACAGTATAAAACAGTAATGATTGTAGCCCCATAAAGACAGCAATTTGCCAAGCAAACGTCGTTCGCCACATAGAGATATCAGAGGCATCTTTATCTGTAGAGATAACAAGTTGGTGGTTGGATGAGCCCAAACGCACACGCAAAAATAACCAAATCAATAACGCAAAAATACCTAAAATCGTCCAGCCACCCAGCGCCCATTGCCAGCCTACTTGCTCAGACAAAGGGAGGACGATACCTGAGACTATCCCTGCGGTAACCGTCATGGTTAAACTAAACAAACCCGTAATCAGCGGAATATGTTGCGGAGTACGTTGCTTGATGACAGGCGCGGCCAGTGTATTAGCAAAGCCGATTGCTAGGGTCAGCAATAAGGTACCGATTAAAAACCCAGTCCACGTTGGGATAACGGTACGCAGAATCATGCCAGTGGTTAATAGCGCGATCATGGCAATCAGCGTATTCTCAAGCCCGAAGCGCTTGCCAATGGTTGGCGAGATCAGCGCACCAAGGGCAAAACCCAACATCGGCACAGCACCTAACCAACCAATTTGTATCTCTGAGATATTGAGTGCTTCTTTTACCACTGGCGCGATAGCGCCCAGCGCAACGATAGGGGCGCGCATATTGGTCGCTAGCAAAATCATGGCACATAGCACTAACCAAAAGGTAAAACGTGATGAAGGCAGATTGGATGAGGTAGACATAGCAGCACAACGATAACAGGGAAAAACAACACGTTATAAAACAGCGCCGAAAAATCGTCGCTTGTAAAATAACACCAAGGAGCATTTACTCAGACACCTACCTAAACGGTAATCGATAACGTCAATTAGAACTAAAAATTTGCAGAGCGCAAGACAGATAAGTCTGCTAGCCAATTTTTTAAATAGAGAGTATCTAAATAGAGAGTATCTAAATAAGAACAATAATAGATGACAATATAAAAATAGCGCCAAGTCACTTTGAATGACTTGACGCTATTATATGAACAGATGTTAGGTTGATACTACCCGCGTATGGTAACCAATGAATTTTTACACAGATTTGCCGAGTTGGGCAGCTCTTAATGCGTTTTCTTGTTGTTCTGCCATCAATGAGTCGCACTTATTGGGATCATCGCCACAAAATGAGCATTGCTCATCACCCATCAATTTGGCAACACCGCCACAAGAGCCTTTAAGCGGCTTTTTTTTGACCATATAACCGATACCCATAAAAATGAAAAATAGGATAAACACCGTAAAGGTAATGGCAAGCATGGGAAGCAATTGGCTAAGCATAGAGGAAACCTCATTGTCAAAAGTGGGGCAGTTGCTGTTAATGATAACGACGTACTTTTAATGGCAACTAACTAATAGTATAGCAAATTTTGGCAAAGCTCGTTGCGGGTTATCGTATTCTCTTGTTTCAATGCCAGAAACTTACGATGGCTTTTTGTCAGCGCGTAATGCTTGCATCGCAGGAGTCTGTACTACTTGCCAGTCATCGATATTATCATCAGACGTGTTATCAGAAACATTACTCTCAGGCCCGTCTACTTTTACATCGTCAGCCAATACTACAAACATAGCAGCCAAGTTTTGGGCTTTAGCGACATTTAGTGCTTTATGATAGGGCATCGCTGTCAGCGCCGTTGCCCATGCATCAGCTAATGCGACTGAGTCAGCTGCTACCGTGACTGAGGGTGCACCGCCCGCGATAGGTTTGCCAGTGGTCGGATCGATGGTATGGCTATAGCGCTTGCCATCGAATATGACGGAGTTGCGATAGTTTCCAGAGGTTGCCAGATGCATTTGGCTAGCCGTATTTTTTGGTTGACGAATGGCAGATATTGTTTGGCGTTCACTGACAGTGCTACCTTCGATAGGGGCGTCAATCGCAATTTGCCATGGCTGCTGTTGGTTGTTAACGCCAGATGTCGAAATTTCACCGCCAATCTCAACCATATAATTGCGGATTTGATAGTCCTCTCTGAGTACATCAGCGATGACATCAACACCATACCCTTTGGCAACGGCAGAAAAATCAAGCTCAACGCCGTCTTTAGTTTTGGATACCGTTTGGTCTTTTTTTACGATGCTCTCAAAGTCTACCAGTGCTTTTGCTTGAGCAATCTCGAGCGCTGTAGGCGGACTTTGTAAACGCTCAACTGTCATAGTGCTGCCAAAACCCCAAGTCTCTACTAAAGGCATAACGGTCGGATCAAACGCACCACCAGATTGCTCGTAGACAATCTTTGACACATCCAGCACCCGACTAAAATCAGCGTCGATGGTAATCGGTGTGTTTTTATCCAACTGGTTAAATTTAGAGATTGTCGAGTCGCTCTGATAGGTCGACATGCTGTCGTTAATCTGTTTCAAGCGTTCATCGATTGACGCTTGTATGGCTGCTTCGTCTGCATTGTCAGGGAGCTGATAGCTGATATGATAGCTTGTCCCCATCGTTTCACCAGTCAGATAGTTATAATCTGGTGTTTGCTGGCAACCACTGAGGCTTAGGATGCTGACAAGACCAACGACACTAAGTAGAGCGTTATTTAGAGTGATTTTGGGAGCTGAGCAGTATAAGGTATTTTTCATAATATATTCGGTATGACGCAGAAATGAATGAGGATGTAAAACAAGACACGCTTATTTTACACCCCTTGAGCCTAGAAATACCAATGATGGCAATGTTCAGTGACAATCTACTGCCTACTAAGTTATTTTACTTGCGACTCACGTATCAGCTTATAGAGTTTCGGTGGTGACATGCGATTGACTCGTGTTGCCAGCTTTTCTTTGCTACCCGCAACAATGATATATTCCTCGCCTTTTGTGAGTGCCTTTACCACTTGCTTTGCAAACTCAGTTGCCGTCAGACCTTTATTGGTTGCCTCATCCATCGTTCCTTGGGCGCTGCCATCACCTGTTAATGCATTGATAGAGATATTGGTCTGGATAAATCCTGGGAATATCGTCGCCACTTCTATACCTTGGTCATACAGTTCAGCACGTAAGCTGTTTGCCCACATATGCAGTGCGGCTTTAGCTGCCCCGTAAGCTCCGCGATATTGCGTACCTAATAAACCTGCCACACTTGATACCATGACAATTTTGCCACCGCCTTGTGCAATCATGTCTGGCAATACCAGTCTCGTCAGACGCGTCTGGGCAAAGTAGTCTATCTCCATGATCTGACGCTCGACGTCTTCATCTGTCTCCATGATGAGTGAGCGTTGACTGATACCAGCGTTATTGATCAGCCAATCGATTGTTCCTGCCTGAGCTTTGGCATTGTCATAGGCTGCTTTTGCTTGAGTAGCGTCACTGATATCAAACGGAATGACAATATGCCTGTTCGCACGCTTGCAGCTTTTTTTGACGGATTCTAGTTTTTCATTATCACGGCCACTAAGAATAATTCTAGCACCACGCTTGGCAAAGGCAATCGCCAATGCTTGCCCAATACCGCTAGAGGCACCAGTGATCCAAATGGTCAGATCTTTGTATTTCGTTTTCATAAGCGTCCTTTCTTAATATTTAGAGCATTCATGATATAGGATAGCAAAGCTAATCTACCAGTTAGATTTGTAGTCTAAGGAATCATAATAATTGCTAAAAATCACACAAAAAAAAGAGCCTCAATTGAGACTCTTCTTATGTATGCTTTTAAATTTATCTAGCTAACTTAACCACCGAAATCATCAAGCATGATGTTTTCATCTTCTACGCCCATGCTGTGTAGCATGTCGATTACGGCAGCGTTCATCATCGGTGGCCCACACATGTAGTATTCACAGTCTTCTGGGTTTGGATGGTCTTTCAGATAGTTTTCGAGCAACACATTATGGATAAAGCCAGTTGGACCTTCCCAGTTATCTTCTGGCAATGGGTCAGACAGTGCCACATGCCATTCAAAGTTATCAAATTCTTCTTCTAGTTGGTCATAGTCTTCAACATAGAACATCTCACGAATTGAGCGAGCACCGTACCAGAAGCTAATCTTACGATCAGTGTTCAAGCGTTTGAGCTGATCAAAGATATGCGAGCGCATTGGGGCCATACCAGCACCACCACCGACAAAGATCATTTCAGCTTCAGTCTTCTTGGCAAAGAATTCACCGTAAGGGCCCGAAACCGTCACTTTGTCGCCAGGTACCAAGCTAAATACCCATGAGGACATTTTACCTGGCGGGATGCCATCACCACCACGTGGCGGTGGACTTGCGATACGAATGTTGAACTTGATCAGACCTTTCTCTTCAGGGTAGTTAGCCATCGAGTAAGCACGGATAACAGGCTCATCAACTTTCGAGACATAGTTGAAGATACCGAATTTTTCCCAGTCTTCCCTATACTCTTCGTCAATCGCAAAGTCTTTGTAATGTACTTCATGCGGTGGCGCTTCGAGCTGTACATAACCACCAGCGCGGAAGTTTACTTCTTCGCCTTCTGGAATTTTTAGTACTAGCTCTTTAATGAAGGTCGCAACGTTGTCATTAGAGACAACCTCACATTCCCATTTCTGTACATCAAAGAACTCAGGATCAATCTCAATTTTCATGTCTTGCTTAACAGCTACCTGACAAGCCAAGCGCATGTGATTGCGGATCTCGCCTTGAGTAAAATAGCCTTCTTCGGTGGGCAAAATAGAACCACCACCTTCAATAACGCGGCAACGACACTGCGCACAAGTACCACCGCCACCACACGCTGAAGACAAAAAGATGCCTTCGCCCGCTAGCGTTTGCAGTAGTTTACCGCCTGCTGGTGTCACCACGTCATTATCGGGATTATCATTAATATGGATAGTGACATCGCCTGAACTGACCAGTCTTGAGCGCGCCGCCAAAATAATAGCGACGAGGCCCATGATGATCAAGGTAAACATAGCAACGCCACCAATCGCCGTAGCGTAATCCATGGTAGGTATCCTTAATCTATGGGGTAGGGGTGCGAGGGCATAAATGTGATGCTGTACCCGCACGCTTACCGAATAAATGAATTAAATAGGTCAAATAGCTAAATAAAGCCTTAAGCTTTGCGGTTTAAATGGACATACCACCGAACGACATAAAGCCGAGCGACATAAGACCAACCGTGATAAAAGTAATACCAAGACCACGCAGCGGCGCTGGAATGTCTGAGTATTTTAGTTTTTCACGGATACCTGCCAATGCCGTAATAGCAAGTGCCCAACCAAAACCTGCGCCCACACCATAAACCACGGATTCACCGAATTGATAGTCGCGCTCAACCATAAACAACACACCACCCAAGATGGCGCAGTTTACGGTGATGAGGGGCAAGAACACCCCAAGCGCGTTATACAACGCTGGCACAAACTTGTCCAAAAACATCTCTAGAATCTGTACGGTGGCCGCAATCAGACCAATATAACTGAGCAAGCCTAAGAAGCTTAAATCTATATCAGGGAATCCTGCCCATGCCAGCGCCCCATCTTTTAGGATGAACTGGAACAACAGATTGTTTAGTGGCACAGTGATGGCCATGACGACGATGACCGCAACACCTAGACCAATAGCGGTTGAGACTTTTTTGGACACGGCCAAAAAAGTACACATGCCTAAGAAGTAGGCAAGCGCCATGTTCTCAATAAAGACTGAGGTTATAAATAAACTAACATAATGTCCCATTAGTGACCGCCTCCATGAGCCATGCCTTTAGACTGCGGCTTCATTACAAATTCAGCTTCTTCAACTTGCTCTGGTTTCCAGATACGCACAATAGCAATGAATAAACCAATGATAAAGAATGCTGACGGTGGTAACAGGAGTAGACCATTTGGTATGTACCAACCGCCATCAGTGACTGGCTGTAGGATAGTCATGCCAAACCAAGTACCAGCGCCTAACAATTCACGAATTGTGGCAACGAACAGCAAGACTGCTGAGTAACCAAGTCCATTACCAATACCATCTAAAAAGCTAGGTACGGGCGGGTTGCTCATAGCAAATGCTTCGGCTCGGCCCATGACAATACAGTTGGTGATGATTAAGCCAACAAAGACTGATAAGCCTTTACTGACATCATAAGCCACGGCTTTTAGCACCTGATCAACCAAGATAACCAATGAAGCAATAATGGTCATCTGTACGATGATACGTATGCTTGATGGAATCTGCTTACGGATGATGGAGATAAAGAAGCTCGAAAACGCCGTCACCAAGGTCAATGCCACACACATGACCATGGCATTCGACATGCTTGTCGTGACCGCCAGTGCCGAACAGATACCTAGGATCTGTAAGGCAATGGGGTTATTATCAAAGATAGGCGTGGTTAAAATGCTTTTAGTATCAGCCATGTTATGCCTCCTTGCCGTTAGCTACTGGTAGCGTGGCTGCCAATTCGGTGTTAGATTGAGCCGCTGGTTTTGTTTGATGTGCTTGCGTGTCTGCACCTTCAACCGGTTGGCCGCTCTGTTCACGTAGCGTATCCAGATAAGGCTTGTAGCCTTGCTCGCCTAACCAAAACTGAACCATGTTGCTGACGCCGCGGCTAGTTAGTGTTGCACCGCTGATGCCATCGACCCAGTTTTCTTTTGGCGTGCCAGCTTTGGTCACACCAGTGGCGACGTTACCGTTTTCGTCATAAGACTCGATACCGCTCCACTGTGCACGCCACTCTGGCTCTTCGATACGAGCGCCAAGACCTGGGGTTTCTTTATGCTCATAGAAACTGATACCTTTAATGGTGTTCAAGTCACTTTCAAGCGTTAAGAAACCATAAATCGTACCCCATAGCCCGTAGCCTTGAATCGGCAGTACAACCATTTCTGGTTGGCCTGCGTCATCACTTTTGACATAGACTTTGGCATATTTGGGCTTGCGGCCAATACCAGCAGGATCGTTATCGCCCAAGTCTTCACTTAACGCTTGGTTTTTGGTTGCTTGACTGGCGTCATAAGCATTGCGATCAGGGATGCCAGCAGCTTTTAGCGCATCATCATCTAGGTAGTTGCCGTTGTTTAAGTCAATGATTTTGACTTCAAAGTCTTTAAAACGTTCGGCCACATCACTCGCTGTATCAGATTCAGCATCATACATGCCAGCAGCAACCAAAATGTTTTTGTTACGGTCTAAGCGAGCGTTTTCAATTTGCGAAGGCTTTAGGCCTACAGCCACGGCTGAGACCAGTACTGAACACACCAAGCATAGCGTCAATGCCACACTAATGGTTTTCGCATTATTACTTTTGGGCTTGGACATAGCGAACCCTCCGAGCGGTTTGGCGTTTGATGTTTGCTTGGGTCACAAAGTAATCAAACAATGGAGCAAATAAGTTGGCAAACAGAATGGCCAGCATGATGCCTTCTGGGAAAGCTGGGTTAATGACACGAATCAGTACGGTCATGAAACCGATCAAGATACCGTATGCCCAGCGGCCTTTATTGGTGTGAGCAGCTGAGACAGGGTCGGTCGCCATAAATACCGCGCCGAATGCGAAACCACCGATCACTAAATGCCAATAAAATGGCAAGCTCATCATCATATTGTCATCAGAGCCGATCACATTAAAGACAAGAGAGGTGGCAATCAGACCAACCACACAACCGGCCATGATGCGCCATGAAGCGATGCGTGTCCACAATAGGACTACTGCACCCAGTAAGATCGCAAGCGTTGATACTTCACCGATACTGCCTTGCATATTGCCTAAGAATGCGTCACTCCACGTGATGGCATTACCATAGACATCGACGAAATCCTGAGGAACCACGCCAAGTGCGGCAAGGCCAAGAGGCGTTGCACCTGAGAAGCCATCCACTGCTGTCCATACGGAGTCGCCCGACATGTACGCTGGATAAGCAAAGTATAAGAAGGCACGACCTGATAGGGCAGGGTTTAGGAAGTTTTTACCTGTACCGCCAAACACTTCTTTGGCAACCACGACACCGAAGATGATCCCTAAGGCCACTTGCCACAACGGGATATCTGGTGGTAAACATAGCGCAAACAGTACTGACGTCACAAAGAAGCCTTCGTTGACCTCATGTCCGCGCACCACGGCAAAGATAATCTCACAGAGAATACCCACCGCAAATGTCACGATATATATAGGCAAAAACTGCATGGCACCATAGACAAAGCTTGCCCAAATACTGTCTGGGTTGTAGCCTGCCATGCTGGTGATGACCGTACGCCAGCCTTCAGGCTGCAAGCCCAACTGAGCAATAGCCGTCAGTGCTTGATGACCGATATTGTACATACCCCAAAACATCGCTGGGAACGTACATAGCCACACCGTAATCATAATCCGCTTAAGATCGATACCGTCGCGTACGTGTGACGATGCGTAGGTCGTTGTGCCTGGTTGACGCAAAAACGTATCAAACATCTCAAAGATGGCATAGTATTTTTCGTGTTTGCCACCTTTGGTGAAAGACGGCTCCATACGATCGAACATATTGTGTAAAAATTTCATCGTGGTTAGCCCTCCAGCTCAATGCGCGTTAAGTTGTCACGCAAAATATCACCGAATTCATATTTGCCAGGAGATACGAAGGTGCATAATGCTAAATCTTCTTCGTCCAATTCGAGTACGCCCAAATCTACTGCGCTAATGATGTCTTCGACAATCAATGCGCGTAATAATTGGGTGGGCAGATAGTCTTGGGGCATGACTTCTTCATAGACCCCGATAGGCACCATCGCACGCGGTGAGCCATTACTCGTGGTAGTGAAGTTGTATTTTTTGCCACCAAAGAACTGCGAAATATAGATAGGCAGTTTTGAGAAGCGGTTTTTACCTGGAGTAAAGAAGTGGAACGCAGGACGCTCGCGCCCCTCAGTCAGCACACTCACCTGATTGTGGAAGCGACCGAGATAAGCGATATTGTCAAACACTTTGCGACCAGACAACACCGAACCTGAGATAACACGGTTTTCACCAGCTGCGAGCTTGCCTTTTGTCAGTGCAGTGATATCTGCGCCGCGCTCTGTCATGACCAAATGGGGTTGGTTGACCGCAGGGCCTGCTAAGCTGAGCATACGGCGTGTGTATAAGCGACCAGTGGTAAATAATTTACCAATAGCAATCACATCTTGATAGCCAATCGTCCACACGGTGACGCCGCGCATGATGGGATGTAAGAAGTGAATGTGTGTACCTGCCAGCCCGGCTGGGTGTTTACCAGCAAAAGCATGATACTCAGTGACATTATTAGTAGCCGTTTTAGCCACTGGCGTCAACTGGGCATTACCATGATGGCAGACAAAGGTCTTGGGGCTGAGTGTCGACAAGACTGCCAGCCCATCATTGAATGCTTGCAGCTGCTCATTAATCAGCAGCATCGGGTCAAATGCTAATGGATTGGTATCCATAGCAGTGACAAAAATAGCATGAGGGCGAGCACCGATTTCTGGCGCACGGCTGTAAGGGCGCGTGCGAAACGCGGTCCATTCGCCAGAGGCTAGCAGTTGGGTTTCAACGACTTCAGAATCTAGGTCAGCAAGTTGCTGGGAGTCATAGCGCTCAAAGTCTACTTCTTCACCGTTTGGGTCGACCGCAATCACAAGGCTCTCGAACACACGACGTTCACCGCGTTTAACCGCGACGACTTTACCAGCAGCAGGGGCAGTGTAGATCACGCCAACCCGTTTTTTGTCTTCAAAAACGGGCTGACCTTTTGCTACGACGTCACCTTCTTTGACATTCATTGTGGGCTTCATACCCACATAGTCATAGCCAACAAGTGCTACATGTGTCGGTTGGTGCTCAGATATCTCGCGGGAGGGTTCACCGGTGATGGGCAAATCCAAACCTTTTTTGATGGTAATCATAAGCGAAAACTTAGTCCATAGTCTAAAACGATACCAGACGTCCTGTTTGGTACATCGGTAGTATGAACATTTATATCACTCAATAAAGCCTTCAATCATCTACTTCTATATTGAAATAGCGATGAAAGCTCTGTGAGGACAATACATGACCATAACTACTATTAAGAGTATTAACGCTGACCTTAGACTCCTTAACAACACGTTAATGTCTTATTCGAATTACCAAAGTGGCGACTGGCTACCAAGGTGTATGCTAAAACTATCGAATCAAAATCAATCACCAAAAGCACACTGCCAAAAGAGATTACTTTGAAAATAACAGCCTTATCACACGTTTCATTGAAATTAAAAACTTGTAACACCAGTATGATGGGCCACTTTTATCCAATCAGTATCGTTTAAAAATACGCGATTTTTTAGAAGTGTGACCAAATAACGATCTATTGAAGTAGATGACAAACTGGCTAAAAGGCAACCTAGATAAGCAAGCATCACGTCATTATTGTAAGCTGCTATAACTCTAGTCATAACTGTTCTAATATTGTTAGCTCGTGATAGGGATTTAAAAGGCAACCAATAGGGCTTAAGACTGCAGAATCGGTGGTATACAAGCTACCAGATTAGATTTCTATTATAACCCTTTTTGGCAAAATATCAGTCAATATCATACAGATATATTTAGCCATTGCTCGTTGTATCTGAATCGTCTCAATATGCTACTAAGCAATAACGACTCAACAAAAAGCGTAACACCTGGTTACTATCACATAGAAACAAATAAAAATTTACCTAGGATTATACGCTAAATTGACCTAAAATTGCCAGTCAGTAATAGAATTTAACGAATGTTGGTGGTGATTCTACGTACTACAACTTATGGTTATGATTGTTTGGTTTCGATTGTATCCTATCTCTATTTGAGCAGATTTATGACCTATTTTATTTGGTTTTTTGAATCTGTCTATAATTTATGCCGCGTTTGAGTGGTGTTTTCTATCGTTGTTTGATTCTCTAATATCGTTTCATTCTCAACAATGTAATTTACTAAATTTATTGCCAATATTGTGCTTTATAAGGAATGCTATATGTGTGCTGTGCCTGTCATTATCCCGGCCATTGATTTAAAAGATGGTAAATGTGTACGTTTAAAACAAGGCCGTATGGAAGATGATACGGTGTTTTCTGATGACCCAGTGGCTATGGCTGCACGTTGGGTAGATGAGGGCGCACGTCGTCTACATTTGGTCGATTTGAATGGTGCTTTTGATGGCGTACCAGTACACAGACAAGTAGTCAATGATATTACCAAAGCATATCCGAGTCTGCCTATTCAATTAGGTGGCGGCGTGCGTAATATGAATACTATTGAGCAATACATTACTGCCGGTCTGACCTATATTATTATTGGTACAAAAGCCGTTGAAGATCCGGATTTTGTTGCAGAAGCTTGCCGTGAATTTGCAGGACACATTATCGTTGGTATCGATGCCAAAGATGGCATGGTAGCCACTCATGGTTGGGCAAACGTGACAGATACCAAGGCAACCGAGCTTGCCAAGCGCTTCGCTGATGTGGGTGTTTCTTCTATTGTGTATACTGATATTGCCCGTGATGGCATGATGCAAGGCGTCAATGTTGAACAAACCGTCAATTTGGCTCGCGAAGGCGGTCTACCTGTGATTGCATCAGGCGGTGTTACTGATATGAAAGACATCGAGCTGTTAAAACCTTATGGCGATTGTATAGAAGGTATCATCACTGGTCGTGCTATTTATGAAGGCACGCTGAACTTGAGCGAAGCACAACGTTACTTAGATAGCTAACATAAGATAATTAATCGTCAGCACAAAGCTGAGCGATACAACAATCTGTAAACAAGCAAAGGATGCTTATGGCCACTTATTTTGACCGTCCAATGATACGCCGTTTTATAACAGCGTGGGGTCAAATGCTGTTGCTGTTAAGCATTGTTTGTACATGGCCCGCCTACGCTGCTGGTGAAGAGCTCTCTGGTATTGCAACAGCGCTAGGTGTGGAGAGTGCAGAAGAGACAACACCTGATAGTGATCCTGCGCCAGACGAGGAAGCATCAGAACCTGCCACCTCATTACCGACACCCGCCCCGCCACCAGTAATCAGTGGCGAGAGCACCAATAATGGTCAAATTGAAACCACACCCACCCCGCAAAAAGACAATGAAATCCGTCAGCGTATCAATGGTATTTTTTCTGAAATTGAAGGGTTGCAGGCCGTCAATGTCAGTGTTAGCCAAGGCGTCGTCACCCTAACAGGGGAGACCGCCAACGAAAAAAAAGCACAGCAAGCCATCAATCTGACCAACCGTTTGACAGATGTTGTCACGGTCGATGACAATATTAATCGAACGTTGGACGTTCAAGAGAATGTCTCAACGGTTTATCAAGGTCTAAAAGCGCAATTAGAAAACCTCGTGAAGGCGTTACCTTTATTGCTAGTCGGTATCGTTATCTTTGCATTGGTGACATGGTTTGGCAGTTGGTTGTCTAATCGCAAAAGAATGTGGCAGCACCTAACGCCCAATCCTTTTGTCGCTGAGTTGTTGTCGCAGACCGTAAAAGTCATTTTTATTATTTTTGGTCTTATCTTAGGGCTGAGTCTCATCGGGGCAGAGACAATTTTAGGTACATTGCTTGGCGGTGCTGGTGTTATTGGTATTGCCGTTGGCTTTGCCGTCAAAGACACTATCGAAAACTATATCGCCTCCCTAATGCTGAGTATCCGTCAGCCATTTCGTGCACGTGATCAAGTGGTCATTAATGGGCAAGAGGGTATTGTCGTTCGTCTGACCTCACGTGCGACGATACTGATGACATTAGATGGCAATCAGTTGCGTATTCCGAATGCTGAAGTCTTCAAAGGTACTATTCTAAACTATACCAAAAATCCCGAGCGCCGCTTTACTTTTGAATTAGGCGTTGATGCGAATGATGATCCGTTAGCAGCCATCAAAGTAGGATTGGATGCAATAGGTACGTTAGCATTTGTATTGGATGAGCCTAAAGCAATTGCCGTCATTATCAATGTCGGTGACTCTAATATCGTTTTAGAGTTTCAGGTTTGGGTAGATCAATCAGAGACAGATTTTGCCAAAGCGCGTAGTATTGCTATTCGTGAGACCAAACATGCATTAGAAAACGAAGGCTTTAGCTTGCCTGAACCCATTTATCGTTTGCGGTTTAATGACAAATTAGAAAAAGCCATTGAACATATGCAGAACAGTACGAGCAGCGCTAAATCTGACATGACGATAACCTCAACCACGCCTGAGCCTACTGTGACCCATCAAAATAATGAGAATCCTGTTGATGATAAAGATAAAAAGCAAGCGAAGGCGCGAGCCAAAGTTATTTTGCAAGGCCGTAATGCTGATGAGGTCCTCGATGCCCGCCCTGATGACAAGCTGATGGAAAAGGTCGAGCAAGAGATTGCTCAAAGCTCAGATGAAACGGATTTGCTCAATAATAATAGTCCGCAAGAATAGTAAGAGATAGCAGGCTTAAAAGTCGGCACAAAAAGTGCAATGAAACTCGTATTTGGTAGCTAATCAAAGACGAGATTTTTTATGGAAATGAAGCATCTAATCATATTCGCCGTAATCGGCATCGTAGCATTGCTTGGTTTTAATATCATTAATGGCAATAGTCATGAGAAAAACAGAGAGGTTGCCGTTAGCAGTACTGTTTCTGAACAGCCTACAGCAGCTGTATCTGATGCAGGTAGCTCTAAGAATAGCTCTGCAAATATCGCCAGCAAACCACTTGGTGAACAGCCAAAAGCCATTTTAGATGATGCAACCAATAAAATTGACCAGGCACAGCAATCTGAACAAGATCGTTTGGATCAGATGAGTGATGCACAGTAAGAAAATATCTAACCTAAAATTATAAATAACAAAGCATAAAAAAGGGCCAACGTTATCGTTAGCCCTTTTTATTTATAGTACTACAGTTTCAGATTAGCTTTTTTTGCTAGATCCTCTACGGTTATTATTTCTCTTTGCAGGGCTTTTCTTAGGCTGATCTTTTTTAGCAGGCTGCTTTTTTGTCTGATTCATGGCACTAGACTGCAGTTTTTCTTTTAAATCAAAGTCAATTTGTAGTAAGTCCATGTTGACGCCAGCAACCTGTACCTTGACCAAATCACCAAGTCCAAAGAGCGTGCCTTTGTCTTTACCGATGAGCTGCTGTTGCTGCTCATCATAAACGAAGAAGTCATCACCAACATTCGAGATATGTACCAGACCATCAATGTATAAGTCAGTCAAGGTGACAAATAGACCAAAGTTAGTGACTGAGGTCACAACCCCTTCGAACTCTTCGCCAACATGATCAGTCATGTAGTGGCACTTGAGCCAAGATTCTACGTAGCGCGATGCTTTTTCTGCACGGCGCTCTGTATCTGACGTCTGTGTACCAGCACCATCCAGCGAGAAGTCCATGACAGGCTGCTTGCTGTTCGTTACTTGAGCTTTAATACCGCGATGCAACATCAAATCTGGGTAACGGCGAATCGGCGAGGTAAAGTGACTGTATTCATCATAAGCCAAGCCAAAGTGACCAATATTGTCAGGCGCATAGTTTGCTTGCATCATTGAGCGCAGCAACATGCTATGGATGCTGATCGCATCTGGTCTATCTTTAGTCGCTTCGATAATGCGCTGATAATCCGCTTGTGTTGGATTCTCTTCTGGGAAAGGTAAACCGAAGTTTTTTGCATATTCGTGGATACGCATCGATTTTTCATTATCAGGCTTATCGTGGTTACGATATAAGACTGGTAGCTCGTGCTTGAGCGCAAAGTTGGCTGCGCAGGTATTTGCGAGGAGCATACATTCTTCAATCAGCTTCTGAGAGTCACCACGAGTACGCGGTAAAATAGCGTCAATGCCACCTTTTTCATTGAACTTGATGTACGTTTCAACCGTTTCAAATTCCATTGCATGACGTTCTTCACGCTTCTTAAGAAGTAGCTCATAAAGCTGGTACAACGTATCAATAGATTTTTTGACGTCTTTATTACCCGTTAATGATTTAGGAAGCCTCTTATCATTTGGATTGGCAAGATAGTCGTTCACTTGGTTGTAGGTTAAGCGTGCTTGCGAGTGCATCACTGACGGATAAAACTCATATCCTGTGACCTTGCCTGCGCGCGATATCTTAATATCAGCAACCATACATAAGCGATCTAGATTAGGGTTCAATGAGCATAGACCGTTAGAGAGTACTTCAGGCAACATCGGAATCACGCGATGCGGGAAGTATACCGAAGTACCACGTTCGTAAGCGTCTTGATCAAGCGGTGAGTTTGGTGTCACATAATAGCTGACATCCGCAATCGCAACCACGACACGGTAATTACCACCTGAGCGCTTCTCAGCAAATACAGCATCATCAAAATCACGTGCATCTTCACCATCGATAGTGACAAGTGGCAGATGACGCAAATCTGTGCGACCTTTTATGTCATTTTCAGTCGGCTCTTGATAGTCAGCAGCTTGCTTGAGCGCCGCTTCACTGAAATCTGATGGGATGTCATAGTTGAGAAGGGTTGTCTCAATAATCAATTCACGGTCGTTATCATCAGACAACACTTCAGTGATTTTACCTGTACCAAATTCATGCTGGTTTGGCCAATCAATGATGTCTACTTTCACAGGTGCGCCTTGCTTAGCATTCAACGCCTGTACGTTGTCATCAGTGACCGTGATCGGTTGGTGATTGTTTGGACTGCCAAGCTCAACACAATAGCCGTCTTCATCACGCGCAAGTGTACCGATGAAGTTATTTTGGCGGCGCTCGACCACATCTACAATACGACCTTCAGTGCGACCGCGATTGTCTGTTGAAGTGCCGACAGCTGCTACTGTATCGCCGTTGAATACCCAGCGCATTTGCTTTTCATGCAAAAACAAATCTGGCATATCACTTAGCACCACAAAACCAAAACCTTTTGGATGGGCAGATACCGTACCTGTAACGATGTCTTGTTTGGTGACCGTGCGATAGCGATAAGGACGGCCTTCGCGGTTCACTTGTCCATCACGTGCCATTGCCTTCAAGCGATTGCCCAAAGCGTCAAATTGGTCAGGATCATCAATATTAAAGGCTTTTGCCAATTGTTGATGCGTGACTTCCCCATGCTCATTAATCGTGCTGAGTATCAGCTCACGACTAGGAATCGGGTTGTCATATTTTTTTGCCTCACTCGAGGCGTTTGGATCATTCCAACTCATAAATTACCGTATCTATTTTTAAAATTATTAATAATGACTATCTTAACACGAACGACGGCGCAATATCTTGCGTCAATTGTCTTATGTGTCCTCGGTAGCAGGAAGCAGTCAGTTTTAATGACTGCTATGTGGATAAATCAAATGTCGATATCAATACTGTTTGATTGATTGGTGATCTTTTTGCTATCAAGCTCTTTCGACACTTCTAGCACCGTGGTTTGATTTGATTTATCCAAGTATTTTTGTGCTTTATCTACTTCAGTGGTCAAAGTATTGACCGTTTGTTTCATATTCTCTAATGCTTCGATTTTATAATTACTGATCATATCCATGGTGTCATAGACATTATTGAAGGCATTTTGCAGTTTATCAAGTTCAATACTACTACTGGTTGCTTGTTCATGAATCTCACCTGACTGACGTTTGAGCATGGCCGAGGTTGATTCAATCAAGCTACTCGTGGTTTTATTCAATGCCGTAATCTGATCAAGTACCAGTTTTTGATTGGTCATTGCTTGTGCTACAACAACCGCTGTACGTAGTGCTGAAACGGTGGTCGTGGTTGCACGATCAACCCCTTTTATCAGCTCTAAGTTATTACGGCGAATGGTATCGAGTGCAAGATAACCTTGTACGTTGACGGCTAGCTGGGTCAAGAAGTCGGTATTTTTTTGACGGACGTAAAACAACATCTCTTCTTTAATAATGCGTGCTTTCTCAGGATCTGTTGCCTCTATAGCGTAGACCTTTTGCTCTAGCTGCTCATCAATCTTCTTGCCGACATAGATATATTGACGAATAGATTGCATCAACTCCCACATGTTGACTTTCTCTTGCTCAATCATTGCATTGTCTTTGAGCAGCTCATCTTTACCATTGTAGAGACTGGTGACAACGGCATTGATATGGGATTGTGCTGACTCGTATTGACGGAAATAATCTTGTACTTTATTACCAAATGGAATCAGACCGAATAGCTTACGTGAATTGGTCAGCTCTTTTTTGCTCGGATCTAAGTCCTCGACGATACCGCGCAACTCAGTCAAAGATTTGGCGATAGGGGAGTTATCAAACAAACTGTCATTGAGACTTTTGGCTGGTAGCTCCAGCATCCGATTAGAGACTTGCGCTGACTCACGAATTTCTTTGGTACCTAAATTATGAATAGATTGAACGTTTTGCTGAAACTCTGGGCTGTGCACCGAGTTAGTAATCACGTGATCGACAAACGCATCAACTTTGGCATCGAGCTCTGGAATTTGGCTTTCATCCAACTTGACCATTTGATCGGCTTCACTTTTTTGTATTTCTTTGACAGGTTCAGGTGCTGTGAGAGAGATACTAGGAGTTGTGGCGTTTTCTGGTGGCGTCAATTCTTGCATGAAATTTCCTTTGATGTCGGCTAAAAGTAGTGTGTTTTATCCGTGACTCTAACGGTCGCGATATACGTTATTGTTATACACTGACTAAAAATTTTGATAAATGCTGATTAGCAAATATAAAACAGACCTTTAGACTACCGCGTAATCAAATAGTTGAGAAGGTAGATTTTGTAAAATAGCGTCAGCCAATTATATCTGGCTAAATACATTTAAAAGAGACAGTAGGCAGTCCAAATAATAAAAAACCATCAATATCCCGTAGCATATTGATGGTTAGAGTTATAGATAGCTATATGGACTAACAGCCACTACTCAAAGTAATCTCACAAACAGGTTACTTTTTCTTTGTAGGCCCGAGCAACATACCCATTTGACGACCTTCCATCTTAGGATATTGTTCGACGTTTGAGATATCAGCAGTATCTTCAATGATACGATCAAGTTGTTTGCGACCGATGTCTTGGTGCGCCATTTCACGTCCGCGGAAACGGATGCTAATTTTAACTTTGTCTTGATCTTCTAAGAAGCTCACGATTTTTCTCAGTTTAACCTGATAATCGGCCTCTTCGGTACTAGGACGTAGCTTCATCTCTTTGAGCTGAGTCTGCTTTTGGTTTTTCTTAGCTTCTTTAGCCTTTTGCTTTTGATCATAGAGGAAATGTTTATAATCCATGATCTTACATACTGGCGGCTTAGCTTCAGGAACTAATTCAACCAAATCTAGGTTTTCATCACGTGCCGCTTTCATCGCGGTTGCGATATCAACCACACCCATTTGCTCGCCATCTTCTTTGACGAGACGGACTTCTTTGACGTTGATATCTTCGTTGATGTTCAAACGGTTGGACTGTTTAATAGGTATTACTCCTCATCTGTTTTTGGGGTCTGTCGGCCTTTTTTACTGACAGCGGTCTGTACTAATGTAATAAATTCAGAAACACTCATCACGCCAAGGTTCTCACCTTCGCGAGTTCGGACGTTGACACTGCCCGATTCCACTTCTTTATCCCCTAATACTAGCATATAGGGAATACGTTCTAATGTTTTCTCTCGTATCTTAAATCCAATCTTTTCGTTACGCAAGTCGCTAATAGCGCGTAAACCTGCATTTTTAAGCTCGCTAACCACGTTTTCGCATGCATCAGCTTGTTTATCAGTAATATTCATGACCACAACTTGCTGCGGTGCTAGCCATACTGGCATCCAACCGGCATAGTTTTCGATCAAAATACCGATGAAACGCTCAAACGAACCTAAGATTGCACGGTGCAACATAATAGGCACTTCGCGATCGTTTTGCTCATTGACGAACTCAGCATCGAGACGCTCAGGCATGTTTGGATCAACCTGAATGGTACCGCACTGCCAAACACGTCCTAACGAATCCTTTAGACTAAATTCAATCTTTGGACCGTAGAAAGCGCCTTCGCCAGGTAGATAATCCCAGTCTAGCCCTGAGCTATCAAGCGCATCTGCCAATGCCTTTTCTGCAAAGTCCCAAGACTCGTCACTACCAACGCGTTTTTCAGGACGAGTAGAAAGCTTCATAATAATGTTATCAAAGCCAAAATCTTCATAAACAGCAAGCGTTAGCTTAATAAAGTCAGCAACTTCTTGTTGAATCTGTGATTGCATACAGAAGATATGAGCATCATCTTGAGTAAAACCACGTACACGCATCAAACCATGCAATGAACCTGATGGCTCATTACGATGACAAGAACCAAACTCAGCCATACGTAGTGGCAAGTCACGGTAAGACTTTAGGCCTTGGTTGAACACTTGCACGTGGCAAGGGCAGTTCATTGGTTTTACCGCGTAATCGCGGTTTTCACTAGAGGTCGTGAACATATTGGTTGCGTAGTTGCCCCAATGTCCTGAACGCTCCCACAAACTGCGATCAACGATTTGAGGTGTCTTAATCTCTTGATAACCGTTATCATATTGTACTTTACGCATATACTGCTCAAGTACTTGATAAATCGTCCAACCATTAGAATGCCAGAACACCATACCTGGCGCTTGCTCTTGCATATGAAATAGGTTCAGCGCTTTACCAATTTTACGATGGTCACGTTTTTCTGCTTCTTCGATACGTTGGATATAAGCTTTTAACTGTTTTTTATCAGCCCAAGCAGTACCATAGATACGCTGCAGTTGCTCGTTTTTCGCATCGCCGCGCCAATAAGCACCTGACATTTTGGTCAGTTTAAATACTTTCAAAAAGCGAGTATTTGGTACGTGCGGGCCACGGCACATGTCGACGTATTCTTGATGATGATACAGACCAAAGGCTTCTTCACCTGGCATATCATTAATCAGTTTTAGCTTATAATCTTCGTTACGTGATTCAAAGATCTCGATCGCTTCGGCACGTGACGTCATTTTTTTTATAACGTCATAATCTTGCTTAATCAGCTCCATCATGCGTTTTTCAATGGCTTCCATATGCTCAGGCGTAAATGGCGTTTCACTAAAGATATCGTAATAAAAACCATCATCAATAACAGGACCAATGACCATCTTCACATCAGGATATAGCTGTTTAACCGCATGACCTAATAGGTGAGCGCATGAGTGACGAATGATATCAACACCGTCATCGTCTTTCGGCGTTACGATTTCAACATTAGCATCAGCGATGATAGGATCGTGCGCATCTACTAGGTGACCATTAACGCGTCCAGCAACTGTCGCTTTAGCGAGTCCTGTCCCAATACTTTGCGCCACTTCCATGACTGTTGTATGACCTTCGAAGTTTTTCACGCTACCATCGGGTAAAGTAATCGCTACCATAATCTATTCGCCTGTTATTGGGTCCGTTGGCAGTGATGATTGCAACCATCAATCATATAACCGTGAGACCGCATCAATTATATCTAATCATTGTGATATATAGTAAGAGTGACACATTACTTGCTACTGCTTTGTAATGCTATATATTGTGGATTTTATTGGTTATTCAAGAGTGTCAAACCAATACCGACATCATAGACAGAACATTGTCATTTATCTAATATAGATAATCAGCAAAAATAAGTAATGTAATAAAAGGATGATTATAGCAAAAATCGTCTACCAACACTAGATATCAAGGGATAGAGCCTTCAGCTCAATAAGAGATAAACTGCGAAAATTATTTTTTCAAAATAGAATGTTGGCAAAACTATATAGAGCTTGGCGATTAACCTTCTGTATAGCGATGTTTGTAGTAATATCAATATTGAAGGTGGAAGTGGAAGCAAATTCAAAGAGGTAAAAAATACTTCAAAGATAATAAACGGCACCACATATCTGATAAAACTATTAATCAGAGCACACTTCTATTGACTTTTTAAAGAAGCTTATTTCAACTTATTGAAAGAATTACCATTTTTATATTGTGCTAAAATAAGTCTAAAAACATTAATAAAACAGGTTGACACAAGAATTAAACCCTCTATAATACGCCCTCATCAGACGGACTAGCGGCAACGAATATGTAAATTACATATTAATAACGCAGTTAACCTGGTGAAACGAAATTATAAAAAAGCTTGACAATTCAAATCATTATGATAAGATAGTCGGCTCGCTAGATAGCTTGACTGGCAACGGAAAAGGCGAAAAGCGTAAGTAATACCCTATATATCGATGACTGGACGACAGTGATTGAGACTATTTAAAAGCATAACTAAAGAACAACTTGTGTGGATTTTTGCTGATTCAGAATGCTAAAAA
>Ga0208015_1000139_pt1 | contig 49571 bp, 37 predicted proteins | sample 26BtaG_FD_184101 | JGI IMG/M metagenome (GOLD analysis project Ga0208015, IMG submission 184101) | Marine viral communities from Cariaco Basin, Caribbean Sea - 26B_WHOI_OMZ_CsCl (SPAdes) (version 2) | ecosystem: Environmental > Aquatic > Marine > Oceanic | place: Caribbean Sea: Cariaco Basin... | reverse complement strand
CAGAGCATGCGCTAGCCGCGGGTCAAGATGGGCTGGATTTGGTGCATCGTATTTTGTTTGAAGCGCCAGATTATCTGAGCCCTGAAGGCTTGTTAGTTTGTGAAGTAGGTGATAGTGAGTGGGCATTAAAGCAAGCCTATCCTGAAATTCAGTTTGATTGGTTGAAATTTGCCCACGGTGGTCACGGTGTCTTTGCGATTACTTATGATGAGCTTATGGCACATCGTGAGCTGTTCAATGCTTACGTACAACTGTTAGATAGCATTCAATAGAGCTATAAAGTAACAAAGCTATCAAGCAAGAGAACTATTGAGCAATAAAACCATCGAGATTTACGCGATACTTAAAAATCGACTTCATTACTTAAAAATCGACTTCATTACTTAAAAATCGACTTCATTTGTTTAAGGATAAATATGGCAGGCAATAGCATTGGACAGGTTTTTACAGTCACGACTTGTGGTGAGTCGCATGGTGCAGGTCTTATGGCAATCGTCGATGGCGTGCCGCCTGGCTTAGCCTTATCCGCAGATGATTTGCAAATCGATTTAGATCGCCGCAAACCGGGCACGTCTAAATACTCTACCCAGCGCCGTGAGTCCGATGAAGTTGAGATTATTTCTGGTGTGTTTGAGGGTAAGACGACCGGCACCTCTATTGGCCTGCTGATTCGTAATACCAATCAAAAGTCCAAAGACTATGGCGAGATTAAAGACACGTTTCGCCCCGGTCATGCCGACTATACCTATAGCATGAAATATGGCTTTCGTGATTATCGTGGCGGCGGGCGTTCCTCAGCGCGCGAGACTGCGATGCGCGTGGCGGCAGGTGCTATCGCTAAAAAATATCTACAAGAGCGCTTAGGTGTGCAAGTCCGTGGTCATGTCACCCAAATTGGCAGTGAGTACAGCAATGTCCTAGACTCAAGCCAAATTGATTGGGACTTTGTGAATAGCAATCCGTTTTTTTGCGCCGATGCCGATGCTGTCAGTCGTTTTGAGACCTTGATAGATAGTTTACGCCGTGAAGGCACTAGCTGCGGGGCACGCCTAGAGATTATCGCTAGCGGTGTGCCAGTCGGACTTGGCGAGCCAGTATTTGATCGTTTGGATGCAGATATTGCCCATGCGATGATGAGCATCAATGCTGTTAAAGGCGTTGAGGTCGGCGACGGCATGGCAGTGGCAGGACAGTTCGGTCATAGCTCTCGTGATGAGCTGACACCAGACGGTTTTACTGCCAATCATGCTGGTGGTATTTTGGGCGGTATCTCTTCAGGGCAAGACATCCGTGTCAGTATTGCCCTGAAGCCAACCTCTAGTATTACGACGGCTGGCAAGAGTATCAATACACAAGGCGAGTCGGTTGATATGTTGACTAAAGGTCGTCATGATCCTTGTGTAGGGGTACGTGCCACGCCTATCGCAGAAGCCATGCTGGCCATTGTTTTACTCGATCACTATTTGCGCCATCGCGGCCAAAATGCGGATGTGAAGCCGCCAGTAGCATCTATTACTTAGATTGTTTACCGTAAAATTATAAACCCTCTATCATTTCTAACTAGCGTTTCTAACTAGATATGATAGAGGTTTTTTTTTGACTGATTTTTTATAAATAATTAACAAGCCAGCAATTCAGTTAATAAGATTTAATCATTAAATTGAATGAATTCTTAAGCTGCTACTTGATAGTGGTCAACTGCCACACATTGCTGGTGGCGAAATACCAATAGTAGTTGTTGACTGGGAATGGCTAACCAATGCCCAAAAGCGATACTATCAATCCCTTCATCTGACAGCGCTTGTAGGCAAAAATGGCGACTACCGCCTAAACAGTTTTCTATAATTTGGTTTTGTTCAATAGCGTCTTTCATGGTCTTTCTATCCTTAATAGGGGTTACGAATTTGAATAACGCTATCGTAAAACAAGCAGATAGAAAACCTGTGTAGGAATGATGGAAAATCCATGAACTGGCATTATTGCCAATCGAAAATAATTTAATGAATTTGAGTAACTGTCTATTTTATCTAAGCCTCTATTCTTTAGTCAAAGGCAAGGTAATACTAACCATCACGCCTGAATATCGCTTAATAGCAGCGTTTTTTTCATTACTATTTTGATTACTGTCATCGCTATTTTCTTGAATATTAGTAATGGCAACATGACCGCCATGATGCTCAATAACTTGCTTCACAAGAGTTAAGCCAAGGCCAGTGCCTTTTTTTAGGGTATTGCTAGCCATGCTAGGCTGTATCTGCGTAGTATCGAATGTTGAGTGATTCTCTACTGAAAAGTCTGATAGATGCTCTGAGGTTTTTTCAGCAGCTTGACTCTGATGCGATAAGCTAAAATAACGGTCAAACGCTTTATCAACGGCATACTCAGGGAGTAATTTACCATTATTAAAGATATCAATAGTGACAGTTTGCGCTGTGTTATGAATATGAATACTGACAATGCTATCGGCAAAATGAATGGCATTGTCCAATACATTTTGCAGCACTTGTACCAACCAAAACTGGTCAGCGAAAACGCTGGTATTTGCCAAGGCATTTGGTGATAAAGTCGCTGTTTCAGTCACCCATTTATCATTAAGATAGATGTCGATAGGCGCTAGGTGCTGCTGTTGCAATTTAGCGCTATTGTTTTTTGCAAGGGTTTGCAACAACGGTAGTAGAGGGGTCAGCTGGCGATTCAGCTTAAAAGTCGGTTGCTCAACTTTGGCAAGTAATAGCAGCCGATCAATCAATTGCTGCATTTTGATACTTTGTTCACCAATGGACTGGATGAGCATCTGTTGATCTTCTTTATCGAGCCCGTCGTCTTCTAGCAACTCACTACTGGCACGAATGGCGGTTAACGGACTTTTGAGCTCATGGGTCAGGGTATGAACATAGTCAGTAACATAGGCGCGATTTTCCAATCGATGTTTCATAGACTCAATGGTATCCGTTAGGCTATTAAGTTCATGACCTAAGTAAAAATAGGGCTTTTTGGTGTCTTCTGCCAGTGCACTGGTATATTGGGTCACCAAACTGATGCTTTGCTTGAGCCACCATGCGACCAGTCCTGCTAATATAAGGGCAGCAATACTCATGAGCAGTGCTGTGATAAGCATGCGATTGCGCGTATCGTCCAAATAAGGCAACACGCTAGCGACAGGTTTGCCAACGCTGATGATACCAATCAAGTTGCCAGTTTCATCCTTTATCGGCTGTGCCACATACATCACCGTACCATCTCGCTGATTATGATCTAGCGTTGTACTTCTCGCGCCATATTGACCATTTAACGTTAGATAGACATCATTCCAGCGGCTGTAATCTTGTCCTTCATCATTGTCAGGTTCGGGTAGTGAGTCGTATATGACAACGCCTTTATCATCGGTGACATATATCCGAAAGCTGCTAGGGCTTTTATTTTTATATTCTGGATCTGTTGTTTTACTTATCGTGGGCGTGCCGATAAATGCCGCATCGAGTTTCGTTTGATACTGCTCATCGTATAGCTGTCCTGAAGATAGCGGCATCTGCAAACTTGCTGCCAGCAATTTGCTGGTATCTAACAACGTATCTTCGATCACTTGCTGCGCCGTCGGTTTGACATAACCAAACAGCTGAGTAAATGCGACCACACCGCAGATAATCAGCACTAACGCCAACGCGAGCCAAATCCTAAAAAATATACTTAAATTCAGCAGTCGTTTTGGTTTAGTCGTTTGCTGCGCGGTGCCGATAGGATGCAGTTTTGCATACCAATTGCTTTGGCTGGCATGCGCGCTGTTATCAGCCTTATTAATATGAGTATTAGGATGGCTGTTAGCACTATCGTTGGTTTTATGATTCATATTTTTAGGTGTATTATTTGACGTTATAGAAGGTCGGTTTTAATCAAAATATGGCTATGGGTAGTGCAGCTAGGCGGGACACAAGGCGTAACCCAAGCCGCGATGGGTATGGATAACATCAATGCTGGCATCGACGGTCGCTAGTTGCTTACGAATGGACTTGATATGACTGTCTATAGTTCTCGCCAAGCGATGATCAGGGTAATCGCTCACCGCGCTCAGCAGTTGCTCACGGCTAAAGACTTGATTGGGCGCTTTTAACAGGGTCAATAAGATTTTGCGTTCGGTGTTACTCAGCTCAAGCTTCTGCTCTTGCCACATTAACGAATAATTAAGTGGTTGGTAGTGCCAGATGCCAGACTGACATTCAAACGTTAAGGCTTGCCCCGACATATTGCTAGAAGAATTGTCATTAACGGTATTATCTGCTGCTGTTGTATGATTAGTAGACTGCTGGGACAATAATTGCTCACGTCGCCAAATGGCTTTTAGGCGAGCAACCAACTCGCGCGGGCTAAATGGCTTGGCACAATAGTCATCGCCGCCCATTTCCAAACCCAAAATACGATCGACCTCATCGCTACGAGCCGTCAAGAAGATGATAGGAATGTCCTTTAAGCCAGCAATATCAGGGGTGTGGCGTATTTGTTGACAGAGACTGAGACCATCACCATCTGGCAGCCCAACATCCAAAATAATTGCCGATAGATCTTGCGCTTCAGCACTATTATGTAAATTGCGCAGAAAAGGCAACACGCTACTGGCGTTATCAAGCCAAGTGATTTGCCAGCCTTCACGCTTGCAAGTGACTTTCAGTGACATCGCGATAGCAGGATCGTCTTCTACCAATAAAATATGGGTCATAAGCTCTATATCGCTATATAAAGAAAAACTGTTTAAGATAAAGGGGTTATTAATATCTAATGAGATAGGAACATTGAAAAATGAGTGTAGGGCATCATACAGTAGCTAGAGTCAGTAGCTATGTTAATAAATTTATCGTAGCACAAAAGTCGCACTCGCTTTTGCTATCAGGCCTTAAAAGATGTGAAAAGTTGATGGAAATTGGCATTATTAGCGAAGACTTTTTTGACTGGCGGTTTTGATGAAAGGCTGTAAAATAATCAGTATTATTATAAAAAATATTGAAATATAGTGCGAATATCAGTTTTACTAAAAATAAGTTTGATGTACCTACCATTTTTATTTAAAGGAATTTAAAAATATGAGTGACTATTTAGATGCGGTCATCGTTGAGCATAATCCAACGCAAAAAAAGATAGATAGAGCCGTTATTTGGCTACATGGTTTGGGCGCGAGTGGTCATGATTTTGAGCCAGTGGTACCACAGCTAGGTTTAGCGGATAATATGGCAGTGCGTTTTATTTTCCCGCATGCACCAAAGCGCCCAGTGACGGTGAATGGTGGTATGGTAATGCCAGCATGGTACGACATCTTAGAGATGAGCCTAGAGCGTAAAGTCGATGTCGCTCAGATTGAAGAGTCTGCGCAGCAAATCCGTGATTTGATCAGCCGTGAGATAGAGGGTGGCGTTAAGCCTGAACACATTGTGATCGCAGGATTTTCGCAAGGTGGGGCAGTGGCATATCATGTGGCACTTGGCTACCCGCAGCGTTTAGCTGGCTTGATGACACTCTCTACTTATCTAGCGACTAATGATAATATTAGCTATAGCGCTGCTAATAAAGATATGCCAATATTGATTGAGCATGGTACGCATGATCCAGTTGTTCCTGTAATTTTGGGCGAGCAGGCGCAGCAGTTATTATCCGCTAAAGGCTATAATGTTGCTTATCATACTTATCCGATGGCACATCAAGTTTGCATGCCGCAGATTCAAAATATTGGTAAGTGGTTCAATAAAGTACTGGCTTAGAGCGCGCAGCTGTAACGTAACGTAATGTAATATAGATATTATATATGTTGAAAGTCGACCTATAAGTCCTATATAATTGATGACCTTATTGGGGATGTTCTGGCTTCGACGCTGGTAATGAAACTCAATGATGCATGTCGAGAGTATATGTCCTCTCGTTAATCAAACATATATTGTTATAGTCGCAAACGACGAAAATTACGCTCTAGCAGCTTAAACCCTGTTTACATGGTTTAAACCTGTTTACTTAGTTGCTGATCACCTACAGTTGGTCAACTAAGTTGAAGCGTCCGCATGTAGGCTCGCCACAAGTGATTGTCTCAATCGCTTGGGTTCAAAAGTAGAGAATCGTCCAATCCATCCTGACTGTCGGATCGGTGCGGATTAAATCTAAAGACAGAAACTAAACATGTAGATTCATGAGCGTAATGCTGGCGGACGCGGGTTCAACTCCCGCCATCTCCACCAAATATTAAAAATCCGATCACTTAATGTGGTCGGATTTTTTTTTGGTTTAATTTTAAATGTAGATAGTTGAAATAAAAGTTAAAAGGGACAATCAACTGATTCTTCATTAGCAAAAAAAGTTATTTCGTAATTATAAGTATTATTGACGCAAATCTGTGCATCATTAACAGCATCAAATTGCTCGGCTGTTAAAGTGATAGCCATTGTAAAATCGATCACTTGCTGTGGCGATCTCAAATCTTTAGTTAAGTCATTAGCAGTAAAATGAATCTTAGCGATGTGGTTCTCAATTTTCACTGTAAAATTTTCATTGCCGAAATTACTAGACTCAAACCCTAGCTTTTTCTCCTCTGGTGTTAGACCGTTTAAGTATTCTTGAATCGCATTCTTAAGTGGCGATTCTTTATTCACAAATCTAATGACATAGTCTGAGTCATCTAGATTTGGGTTTTCAAAATAAACTTTCACAGCTAATTTGTCTTTAATTGACTGCTTGCTAATTTTATTAAGATAGCTTTTATAGTTTTTGGTATATATAAATGATATCTTAGTCATCATCGCATCAGCTAATTTAGGATTATCTCTTATAGTTGACTCTGTAGCAAAACCCCATAAAAATGGCTTAGAACAACTATCTTTATTACAGATTAAGTTGATAACTTCATTTCCATTTGATAGTTGGACTCTAGAATTTGGAAAAATATTAGCCTCATAACTCTTGTTTTTATAATACATATTTGTAGTTGTAAAAAAATTATATTCAGTCGGAGATAATTCATGGACTTCTATAAGCGAAGGGTAAATTTCATATTCTTGGATTTTTATCTCTTCCTTAAATTTCTCAGAGTTTTTCCAGTAGGTACATACAGTATTATCTAGATTAAACTGTGCGCATTTTAATTGAGGTTCGGATGTTTTTGATGATTGCATTTTTGGTTTATCTAAAAAAATATCTTCTTTATTAGTCTGAGGTAGCACTGATTGATTTTTATTCTCCGCATTACTGCAACCTGCTAATGTAATAGATAATATTGTCAGTAAAATCCTATAAATATTTTTTTTCATTTCTCATCCCTCAGGAAATCTTGGATCAAGTATAAGCTTACTATTATGATAAGGTGTGGGTTTGTTTCCAGAAGGAGGATTTGGTAAGTATTTTTTCATTAAAGCCACCAGTAAGTAATGGTGATCTTAGAGCAAATCAAGGCGCTAGGATTTTTCGATCATTACGTTTTCTTTAATACTTTAACACGTAAGCTATACAGTCAAAACGCCTTTATTAATACCCTATAAAATATAGGCTATAAAGGAGAAGTATTTTATTCAACTTTAAGGACTTTTTAACGTTTGATGAAGTAGGAGGAAGCAAGCTTGCCTAATGATTTAGACATCGTGTATTGTAGGTACATTTGAATAAAACTGAGAGTAAACAATACAATGAAAGCATTAAACCAATTATTTACATTTCTATCAGGTGTAATAACTTTGACTGTTTTTACTTTTGGAGTAGCAAATGCCCATAATGAATATGCCATGGCTGCAGCCAAACAACCTAGTGTAGAAGCATACACAAAAGCACACGCAGCAGAAAAAGTAGCTAGGGCAGAAGCCATTGCGAAAGCAGACGTAGCCATTGCAAAAGCGAACGCAGCCATTGCAAAAGTAGAATCTGCTAGGGCAGCAGAAAAAGCAGTTAGGGCAGAAGAGAAAATAGCTAGGGCTAAAGCATACGCAGCTTGGGCAGAGTCCAATGCAGAAGCAGCTAGGGTAAAACCAGAAAAGAGGATTGAGCGACTATCCACAGTTAAGCACTACAACCTACCATAAGTAATTGTAAGATAATAAAGTCCACAGCGTAGCAATGACCTATCAATACAAGGGCCAGAAAGGCGTGCCACTATGACATCGAACTATTAAAGATCAAATGCAATTATGAGCGCCCGAGCATGGGCAATGGTGGCTTTACGCCAATACAGAAACTAAACCATACAGCTTAATTCTATTTGATAAGTGTCTTATGGTTGGGATGATTACCTCTCCACCAAATATTAAAAATCCGATCGCTTAATGCAGTCGGATTTTTTTGGTTTTTTTATTAGCTTTTCTAGCTACTATCATCGGTAAAGCTTGTAATGAATGTCTTTGCCTCGAGTTAGTTTGGTATAGGCGTCAAATCACGCTTATCGATCCAACCAAATTTAGTACCATTTTTATAAGATACTTGTACCCAGTCTTCATTTTGATCAATAGCTTCAATAGTATCTTTTTGGATATAGTAATTTGGTGGTGATCTAGATTCAAAGGTGTCAGACAATATTTCTGCCTTATCTGACGTGACGACGTACTTGGTGGGTGGTGGGGTACAGGGCTTAGTATCATCAGCAGGCGGCATACTATTAGTATATTCTTTTATGTGTTTTTGATTATTATCAATACAATAATAATATTCTCCACTAGGCATAGACCCTCCCATCGTAGTGGTTGAAACATACCAATCTTTATTTTTAAAGGTAAAATAGTAATTAATGTTTGGTTGACCTTTACTTGAAAAATATGTGCCAAGAATAAAACCATTATAGTTCGGTCGAGGTAATATATCGTATAAAAAGTAACCTCCATCGCTGGCATAATTTGACGTACTCAAGCTCAATTTGTATTTACCACCTTTGTCTCCAATAAGAACATAAAGTTCGTCACCTTGATATAGATTAGCATTATCATTGATACGACTAATCACTAAATCATCTATGCCATCTGCAGTAACATCAAGAGTAAATATTTTAAACTGATTTTTTGTCAAATCCTTTTCGATTTCCTGCAGAGATAGTGGCCCATTAAATATGAATTCTTCAATGGTACCATCTATATTCCATGATTTAGAAATACCAAATCTTTTACCATTCTTATATTTACTGTCAGAGTGATAGATATTAGGATATAACGTGAATTTTGAATAACAGCGACCATTTTTGACACCATGGTCATAAGTGCATTCACCTGTTAGGTCACCTTGCTCATTCCATTTCTTAGATATACCATGCAAAACCCCATCTTTGTAAGTATCTTCACTCTTTTTTTGTCCATTTTCAAAATACTCAATCCAAGTCCCTGTTGGCAAATTATTTTTATAATAGGATTGTATTTTTTTACTACCAGACTCAAACAATACGGTTCTTATTCCTTCCCTTGGATAATAATTATTGGGATGGGCTACGTCCTCGTTATCGGTATAATCAAGCTTTCCCTCTGTCAATATATACGGATCTGTAAACTTATCTCCCAAGATAAAGAAATCCTGCACTAAATAACGATTATTAGATAATTTCTTAATGAGAACTCGATAATAATGCGCGTCTGACTTAGAGGATTGTTCAAGACCGGATAAATCATGAGCTTCCATATACAGAACGATATTTCTCTTAGCGTTAATGTCGCTGTTAACGTTAGCCACTTTAGCCGTGGTTATCGTTCCTTCATTGCTTGGTTGATGTTCTGAAGAAGTTGATTGTGCATTACAAGCAACGATAGAGATTGGGGCTATTAGCAAAAGAAGTGTTTTCAGCGTATTTTTCATTTAATTTGCTCTTACTAGAAATTCAAAAAAATTGCTACAACCACTCACAATCATCATTGTAAGATGAAAACAAATATCCATTATCTTTGCAATTAAACGTTTGGTTCATCTCATTCGATTCAGAGTTAAAAAAGCTTATTATATTTTTAATCACCTTAAAATCATCTGACTGAATGTCATAGGAAAAGCTCACAAACCTTTTACCATACTTGTTATCGTAGCAAGACATATATTCAATAGTAAACTTACCTGAGCTTGTACTGATATCTTCCAAACCGTCCATCATGCAGCCATTGATTGGATCCTTGAACATTAACGTGTTTTGTTGCCACAAATGACTTTTCCCGTTGACCGTTCGATATACGGAAATTTCAAGATCAAAGTTTCTATCGTCTTGTTCTTTAGGCTTTGCAACGCTTATGACATCGCTATCACCGTCCATATCTAAGTCAGCTTCTTTTTCTAAAATGACATTAGTAGGGTTATCACTAGATTGTAACTTGTCTATGGCTGAATCAACTGCATTTAAATTACTTACATGAACGTAACCAACATTGGACTTGTTATGAACAAAAAGCCAATCGCCTTCTATCCATAAAGCAGTAGCTTTACTACCATTATTAAACTTACCTACACGTTTAGAATTAGAGCTAGGTAATTCTCTAATATTAGTATTGCCATCTTTATCTGCTACGATATAGCTTGTATTAAGTATGCGAGGCGACATTGCTTGATAGAGCCCATAAAAAGTTTCAATAAATACTTCAAAAGACTGTGAGTTATTTGTCTTGAGGTAATATAGCTCGCTGGGAAATTCATCGTTCCAAATAACGTTACCAAAGTAAAATTTTGCAAAGCGTTTAAGTTCATCATTATTCAGATTGTCACTAATAATTATCAATAAGTTAGGATTATTAATGATTGTTTTTTGCATGTTGTGTTTGAACTGAGAAATTAAATCAACGTCCCATTCAATATTAGCGCCTATGCTTGCAAACGAGTGAGTTAACTCACTAGTAGAGTAATCAGAAATACTATCGAAAAAATTATTAATCATGTCTATTTTTTCTTCATCACCATACTGATTGGTATCAAGAAATAGCCTAAATTCATGAGCGTCTTTAAAATGTAATGGGATATCAGATACTGACTGTTTTGGTGTAGTAATGCTACCGTCTGCATCCTTAGTCTCAGGTTTATTTGTATTACCCGTACTGTCACAGGATACTAAGGCGAGGGTAGTTACTAATAATACAGATGTAAATGCTTTCATTTAATAGCTCTCAGTTATCTTAACTCGGATTTTAGTAAGGTTAGAATTCTCGAATAGTTTATAAAAAGCAAATACAGTATTGGTGCTATTACCCACAAAGTCTTTACCCTTTGAGCTTCCTAGTAAAATACAGCCGTCGGTATCCTTTGGGTAATTTCCAATATGTATTAATATATACCTGTCAGCAGGAACATCATCATTGAAAAGAACAAAAGCTTTCCCCAAAGAACGATTTAGCTTTGTTTCATGCCATTTCACTTTATAAACTCCTGTAGGAACTCTTTTGCGCATATTCCTAGTAGTAGTATCAGGACCTGGTCTTTCTAGTACAAAGCCGTCGAAGTTATAATTTGGAATGGAAAGGGTGCCTACTGTTGATTGGGAGTTTTGACTAGTTCTATTAATAATTATCTCAACCGTAGAGCCCTCTAATGATGAAGTAGGAGGTTGTATTTTTTGACATTCATTAACTCGGAACACCTTTAAGCATTTTTTAAAGTGATCTATTCTATCTTTTCGAGATGGAGTATTTTCATTAACAATATCAACCGTCTCTTCAAAATTTGATACTGTCGGGCCTTTATTAGCAATCTTATAAATTTTATTGTTATACCAGTAAGCCATAGAAGCCACTGTTCCCTCTTCAATATCATTTATATTGATAGCAGTAATTTCTCTATTAAAGTCTGGAACTCTTTCTCTAATAGCTACATTTATTGGATCATATTTGTCTCTTCCAGTAATCTGTATAATTCCTCTACCTCTATACTTCCATCCATCACCAGACTCTACATTCCCATTACCTAAGCGGTTTGCATACGCGATATTTGCTATCATCTCTTGGTTTGCAGGTTTTCCATTATATCTTCCATAAATTTTAGATAAAGATTCATTACCCCTAAAAGCTTTAAATGGGCTTTTCAAAAGTTTTTTGCCATTACTCGTAATAGTTGCAGTTCTATACAGATTTTCCCAACTATAATTTAAACTTTCTCCATTTTTTATATTAAATTTATTTCCGACTTCTTCCATTATGTGAGCAAAGAAAAAAGCTTTATTTAAACAGTTATCCATCAGAAAATTTGAATTTACACTATTAAAGGCATCAATACATATCTTTAATTTTTTCGCTGTATCAGGGTCCTGTGAAAATATAAAATGCAGCTCATCAAGAGTCAGTGTTTGACATCTTGGGCAACCATCCGTGGTCACATCAAACTTCGGCGTTCCAGTCTGACCTCTATCTTCACTTGCTTGTGTTTTAATAGGATTTGATGGTTGCTTAGATTGTGATGAATTAGCAGAGTCAGAGTTATCTGATTCTTCATTGTTCTTTCTTTGGGTTGGCTTACTTGGAAAAGAACGAGGACTATCTGCTGATTCTCCCTCTTTAGTACCACTAACGGCATCATTGAAATCTTCAAACCCTTCTTTAAGACTGTCAGCTGCTTCTTTAAGGGCTTCTTGCCCTCTATCGATCAGTCCTTTTTCTTCATTATTAGGGCTATTAGAATTAGAGTTACTAGATGAATTTGGAGGAGTCGAGGGCTTCGCTGTCGGTTCAGCAGTAGAAGGGCGGGCTGAACTAATATCACGCAGCTTAATCGTCTGCCCAGATTTTAGTTTCTTAGGGTCTGTTATGCCATTGAGTCGTTTTAAATCTGCAACCGATACTCCACTTCTTGCTGATATACCTGAAAGGGTTTCATTTTTTCCTACGGTATGTTCATTTTTTAGTGATAAGTCACCATCTTTAGAACTATTTTGGGGACTTGAATCTGTGGAGGTTTTTTGCCTTGCTTTTGTGGGTGGTAATTTTAAAAAGTCCTTTGGTCGTATTTTGTAAGGCTCTTTTAAATTATTAAGTTGGGCTATTTGCTGCCACTTTACTCCATATATTTTGGCAATAGAGGATAAAGTTTCTTCAGCTTCAACTTCGTGAGTTTTTCTTAAATAGTCTCCTGCAGACCCTTCGAACATTTTAAGTTTAAATTTGTGCTTTGCAAAAGGAGCTTGCGCTTCGAATGTCATTTCCCTAATAGGTACGATAAGGTCTTTTATGATACTTACCATTGAACCATTACGAGGATCTTTTATAGATATATTAACGAGTGTACCTGCTGGTCTGGTTATCCATACCGTATATCCTCCAGCTATAGACGTTCCTGAACAAGCGGTTCGTCCATTTATCGTTACTATATGGTACAAGCCTTCCAGTGGCATTTTATACAAATCTACAAACTTTATTCTGAATTTTATAATTTTAGTATTACTCACGCATTAGACTCCTGCGATTTTTTATAGAAAATTAATTAGTAAATCTATAGTGGATAAATTTTTTAAATCAGTAGCACTACTATCAGATTATTAATAGTAAATCCACTGACTATCTACTTTATCACCGTCAATGGTTGTCAAGTAATAGTAAGTTGGTACTGAGGTATTGACCGTGATGAAGTAGTAGTTTTTATTATTATGAATAGCTACTTGATTAATATACATGGAATACTCTTTAGGCTCGTATTCGTCCACACAAGCAACATTGTCGTACTGATCAATAGAACAGTCGACGTTTCGATTTTCAGAAATTCTAGAAGGAATACTATCTACTATTTTTTTTAAATGCTTATCTGCTATAGGTATAAATTTGCTATTTTTATATTTGTCATTCAATGCAATAATATTTGAGTCATTAGTGATATCTTTGATTAGAATACAAGCTCTTTTTCTTGTTAATAATATATTTCGATCACTATTTGCAATGTTTGATGTCTCTCTTAGATCATAGGTTATTAGATCGTTACAATTGCTGATTTCAATCTTTCGGTCTAAATAATCAATATCTTTGAATTCGCCATCAATGAACTTGTCAATAAAAGTTAATTGATTATCTTTTTTTATTGGTTTTATGAATCCTGCCGTAAGTTCATTAATATTATAAATAGAAGTATTTTCGATTGAATTGCCACTATCTAAATTTGAAGATAAAGAATCTTCTATGCTTGTAAAAGTATTAGGAATAGGCTCAATACTATCAGGTAGTATTTTCATACATCCTGATCCAAAAGCTAGTACAAACGATGAGGCAACCAAAATTAAAAAAGGTTTCATTTACTGTCTCAATTTCTGTTGTTGATCGGCTAGCAATAAAAGCTCTCTTACGTGCACATTTCTAGAATTACGAAGTTGTGGTCTATTTGATTCAGTAGCAGCAGATGCGAAATCTTTATTCTTAAGATGTCTATTAAAACTAGGAAATTTCGAAATACCTGTGCTAGATATCCCTAAGTTATAAGCCATATCTAAAATAGCTTCTTGAGCTGGGACTGGATAATTATCAAACTCTGAAAATGCTTCTCGAGCAGAATCGAGATTACCCTGAATATGAGCGAGTGTTATTGCTTTTGCATCTTCTTCTGTCATACGAATTGTTGTCAAAGATTCAAAATAAGATGCTCGACTATTGTTTCTACCGTGAACCGAATTGTAAACTATACGCCACGCTTGTTTTATTTGAACATCGGTTGCTGATACATTTCCGATATAAAAAGGATATTTTGTCGCTTCATCCGCAGACGACAGCATTTTGCCATAGCCTACGGTTACAAGGCTTTTAGGTTCGGCGCTATCAAGATACATGTGATTGTAGAAGCCTTCCTCTTTTACAATTGCTTCAAAGACTTTGTTTAAGTCTAGGTCGTCAGCCTGCTCTAAAGCTAAATCATTCACATCTTCCTCTTCAGAAATATACGATACGCCCCAGTCGGTATCTCTAAAGCCCACATAGGCTTCAACCTCTTCTTCTTTATCACTAATAACTGGTGCGGTACGTCCATGCTCATCTAATGCACCTTCTATCAGTTGCCCATCAGGTCGTAGCATCTGGAACTCGATATCTTCAAAATTGTGCTGATAAAACAAATCATAAACATCTAGCTTATTACTAAACAGTGGAACAGTTTCAGGCATCATCGGTAATGAATAATTAGCTCTTGCCCCACCCACCAAACCCTTCTTCACCGCTTTGATCTTAATCGTCCCCGGACACACCAGCTTAATCCCGCTGTCATCGATCGTAATCGACGCTCCTGCTGACGTTTGCAGCTTGATCCGCTTAGGACTCGACACATTCACCTGTCCTGACGCGCTACCAATCGTCATACCTTGCTGAGAGTGCAATTGCAACTCACCGCCTTGTGCCTGTACCGCCAGTGGCTCTCTATTGGCGCTGATATGTAAGCCTGATAGATCAACTTGACCACCAACCCCAGAGAGCGAGTCAATCGTATTTGCCGTCAGCGTATAATTGCATGCCACCACATCCGACTGGGTGCTGCCTGATTGTCTGACGATTGTTTTCGCCGTCCATAGGGTATTACTTGCTGACGCTAAGATACTGTCTTTACTGACCAGCATCACATCAGCAGCGCCCAATACTTCCGTATTTAGCGTCTCATCGATGATTTGTGCGCTGGTTTTAAACGCTTTTATCGATTGATTGGCGGTCTGCATGGCTGTCGTGGATTGCAAATGTGCCTGCTTGGTCTCTTGAAAGGTCTCACTCAGCTCAGCTCCTAAGCCTAATTGCCGCTGTCCTGCATCATTGACCCAAGCAGACTCGTGCTCGCTTTGACTATGTCTGATATCAAAGGTGGATAGCAGTACACCGGTATCACCAGTGATTTGCAAGCCATGATCGCTTGCCAGATTAATCCCTTGACCACTGGTTGATGATTGATGATTACTATAACGATGACGCAGTACGCCAAGCTCAAGCACGTGCTCATCAGGGGCAAAGGTGGCGCTAGAAGTGATGGTTGGTGTCTCAGCATTGGCACGTGATCCTGTATTCACCGACCACTGCATTCCTATCTGGTTGGGCGTATCATCAAAGCTTAGGGTCACTTCAGAATCAGACGTCAGCCCATATTGAGCAATACCAGAGATCCATCCACTGTGAGTATCATCTTCATTAATTTGCGAATGACCCAAACCACCACCATGCCACCTAGGGGACGCGCCGCCTTGTAAGTTATGTCGATTAGATAAGCCTGCATCACGAGTGGTGATGTCTTTGTCATCGATATCGCCCATACCGATACCGTCATAAAGCGACCTGCTAATTACAGGACTGTCAATATCGCCATACCAGTAATTAAGCAGTACCGACTGTCCCAGCCTTGGCGCAAACTGCCAACCATGAGTGCTACCCGATGACAGCTGCAATGAGCGCAGGGGCGGGGTGGTGCCATCATCATGAGGGCTGATACCTGACCAGACAGACGTAGTAATAGTTTGCTGTAGATTGTCAGTGCTGACACTTGAGTCATAGCTGGGGGAAGCTGATAAACCTGTGTCACCAGTACGAGCTTGGGCGAGACCCGTGTAAGTGCTACTGGCAAAGGATAAAGAACTGGGATAAGGGCAATAAGGAATAGCAGCGTCAAGTAACGTCGCTGATACCCAAACCCCAGTATCACGAGCGATGTCAAAGCCATGATCGGGTATTGAAAAGTGATTGTGATTCATTGCATGACAGTGCATATGCTGAGCAGTGCGCTGTAACCACTGCTTGATAAATACTTGATGATGGTATGACACCAGATATTATAATTTGGGCTGATGTTTTTGATCCTTTTTATTAACCCAATCTATCTCGACAGTAGTTTAATATTTCCACTTAGACAATCCATGCAAATTATTAGTATAATCCTCTAAATTCACAACAAAATATCACTGTAGCTTATTATGACGCTTAAGCCTTTATTTTTATTTTTGTCTATTTTGCCGCTATTTACTATGACTGCCTGTGCTAAAGATCCTGCGACTTCGGTTGATAGTAATGGTATCCCCCAAACCCGTAGCAATCTAACGGCAGATGAACAGCAGCAGCTAGATGACTTCTTAACGCAGCAAAAAGCGAACATGCGCTTTATTGAAGGCGGTAGCTATGAGATGGGCGACTTCGGTTCTAAAGTGACTATCAATGATGGTGGTCCTATCAGGAGTGAAAGTGACAATAAACCACTGCACAAGGTGACGCTTGAGAGTTTTAGTATGAATGCTTATAAAACGACTTATAGTGACTTTGATATCTATAGTATGGCGACTAAACAAAAAAAAATTGGTATGCAAGATACTACGATAGAGCTACGTCAATCTAATGCTGCTGCTGGTGTAAACTGGCAAACGGCACAGCACTACTGTCAATGGCTTGGTCAACAGTTAGAGGTTCCAATGAGTCTACCAACCGAAGCGCAGTGGGAATATGCCGCACGCAATCGCGGTAAATATATATTATTTCCAACCGATAACGGTAAAATAAATGGTGGACACAATATATGGACGTTTGATGAGAAGTCAGCACTCTCAAGAAAATATAATACTAATTTAGCTATACCTATTGTAGGACTATATCCTCCTAATCCTTTGGGTCTGTATGACATGACCAATCAAAATAATGAATGGATGAATGACTGGTATAGCGAGGATTACTATGCCAACAGCCCTGAGCATAATCCCCAAGGCCCTGACACGGGTACTGAAAAAGTTTTGCGCTCAGTAAACGCTGAATGGGGTTCGGCACAAAACATACAAGCCAATGGGTCAATTACTCTAATGCGAATAAAACGCTTGCCTAATCCACCGTTGATAGAGGAAGCACAAGATGCTAATCAGAATGCTTTTACCTCAGCTCGCTGTGTCGCTAATAGCCAGCAAGCGATAAGTTAATCGTGTTATTAATATCCTCTTACCGAAATAGTCCTTAACCTTGAATAACCCTTAAGCATGGTAGATGCCATCAGCTGGTTTATCCCTTGGATTTAAGATGTTAGCATCAAAGTGCTGTGGGTTTTTAGCTGTATAAAATCTAGGACTAACATAATCGACTTTAGCCAACATACGATACTTCTCATAAGCAGGATCAGTATTAAGGACTACACGCTCGCCTTTAGGATAGTAATTTTTAATGAGTCCACCTAGCATGTTGAGATATTGATCTATAAAGGTATTGCCAGTATCATTTTTTTCAGTGATTTTATCTGCTTTGATATCATTTAATAGTGTGAGCAAGGGCGTGTCTATATTATTAAGACCATAACTTAAAAACCGTAGAACGTGTGCTTCATTTTCTTGACGAAAGCTTTTATTAGAGCGACTACTCAAACCTTGCAAATGATAGTCTTTCACTCCGTCCCTGTTCATGTGCTGTAGTACATTGTCCCACTCAGGATAAGTGGTCACTGTAGTAAATATCTTTATAATGGCTTTTTTGCGTTCAGTAAGCAGTTTTATACTTAAGCCCTTAAAAATACTAAAGTCAAAGTCAGGCCAGCTAAGTGCATGACTATACCATCCATGGCGACTGATATTATAAATTAGTATGCCTTTACCATTGGGCGTAGCGCATAATAGCATTTGCTTTTTCTCACCCTTCATAATCTCAATAGCTAGATCATGCCGCTTTGAATCAGTATCTAAGGCATTAGAAAAAGCTCTGAATCTTGTTCCAATATTTATTAGGGATTTAGAAACACTAGAGTTACTTCCTAAATAAATGACAGAAAACTGGGTCAATGCGATAAAAGCCTCTTCTAGGATATGGACGACTTTACGAAAGCCTGCATTGACCAGCTGATAGAATGTCCACCTAAGAAACGATTCGATCTGACCGCCATCCACCTCAAATAAGAATCCAAGCTTGCCTCCTGCCCCAAAGCAAGCAGCGGCTTTGGCTCTGATTTTAAATTTGCCTGCTCGAGCGTCGAGGAAAACATAAAAGTCTAAAGAGCCTCCGATACCGTAGCTACCTGCAACAGTTGCCGATATCGATGCAAAGGATACAAAATCCTCTTCTTCTGGCGGTAGCCACTCTATACCACCCTTTGGCTCTATTCCTCCTTCTACACCGATAAATGCAGAGATAGCTGCAGACCCTTTTACGTTATGCTTCTCTTGTAACTGCTCTATCTCATCATCACTAGTTGGATGACTAATACCTTTATAGTCTAGGCTAAGAGCAGGCATGTTTTTATTTGCATCCCAAGCACTCATCATTGTTTGCCTAGGATCACGAGCGGCTGAGACCAGTTTTTGTGCACCGTCTTTTATTTTTATACTACCAGCACCTTCTATCCCGATATTGACGCCTGCAAATCCACTAATCTCACAAGAAACTATCAAGCGTAGTGAGCCTAAATCTATTTTGATACCATCTTCAAAAGTGGCTTTTAAGTGCCACCCTTCTAATGAAGGTAGCGCCATTATAGGAGAGATGCTCGCCTCACATAGAATAAGCTTACCATTTGCATTAAAGCCGCCTTCAATACCTATCTTATCTTCAAGATTCCAACTAGCTGAGCCGTTGGCACCAGCGCTACCTACCATTCGTAGCCATTGTGCCTCGCCATCTACTTGGTATTTATCAGACTTAATAATGAGACCACTAATCTCATTCGCTGAAGGTAGTAGATAGTCTAGAACATTTAAGTCTTTTTGCCCCTCAGTACCTATCTCACCTTCAATTGAAGCAGATATCTCTTTAATCCTATCAGCAAGCGCTTCTTTAGCAAAGCCTGCTGGATCATATAGCAGACTTGGTTCGTCTGGTGGCGGAGGGTCGCCTTCAGGAGTAGGAATGTCTGTCTGTGATTGATTGATACGTGTTGGCTGGATTGTATCTTCGAAATAATCTCTTCTCACATAGCGTCGTTCAATAGTGGTTCCATTTGAGTCCGCACTGGCAACGGCTGTCTTGACTAAGAATATTTCTTTCATATCAGCAATGGTCGAAAAATCCTGCTCAATTTCATCTTGAGCGTCTGCTTCTGCTTTTATCATTGCATCTTCTGCAGTTTTTAGCATACTAGCATCCCTAGCTTTGAGCGCGTCTGCTACTTGGGATCTATGCATGTGCACTTTTGCCATTAGTTTATCGACATTGCTTAGGTTTTTAACAAGGTTTTTGTAGTCATTACTTTTAAATACAGACAACTCTCTACTTTCAAGATCATAAACGATAGGAAGTCGGGTATTGGCAGCTAAAATAGCTTCATGATTAGGTTTGTTTACTGCTGTAGGTATCTTAATTGTTGGTATAGTAAGTGTTCTAAGATAGTCACAAGGTGATGGAACAACATCTCCTTGTGAATCTTTAACATCAAGCCTAGCTGTTACTGGATTACCAGATACTAAAACTTGTACTGTTCTTTTATAGTCAGCACTTATTTTCTCAGTTAAACCTGTTTTAGGATCGACCTTTAGTGTTTTGACCACTGTTTTTTTATAATCAATTAGCTGGACTTTTACATCATTAGGAATATTACTACTACTTTTAGCTTTTACTTTGAACTGTAGAAAGGTTTGTAGCTGGTAGCCTTTGATAAATGGACTGCTTATCTTTTCATCCGACTTTATAGTCAAAATAAGAGGCTTTTGTTTTTCTCCTTTTAATTGCGGGTCATAGAGTCTTCTATTTTTATCCAAAAAATATATCCGATATGCTGTAGAGCGTATTAATGGTATCTCTTTAGTAAATGACAGATTAGAACCTAGCTCTGCTACAGGAGCCGTTTTTCCAGTTACTTTTTTAGACGCGTAGTCTATTTGATATTCTAAGCCATTGACAATACTTGATGCTGTCGATGTACCACTTTTATTTTCTTTTACTAAAGCATAGAAGTTAACTCGCATCGGTACTGCGACATCATCTAAAACTATACGATCATAAGTAGCAGTTCCATAACTATTACTGTCTCTAAGATGTGGCTTCGAGCTTCTTGAACTTTTGAGTTTAATGGTTTTTTGATTAGGCAAATCTACAACGCTAATATTATCTATATCGTCCCATTCTTTTAAGCGTATTTTAATTTTACCATTAGCAGGCACTTCATAGCTTTTGTTTAAATTATCATCACCTATATATACCTCTCCTTTTTTAATAGGAATCGCACCTCCACCGCTCAGATTTTGTCTTAAAATCCACAATGATAACTCTCTAGTTTTTCTTCTTGGTCTGCCGTCTGCTATTTTTCCCATTACTCATCATCCTCAAAGCTTAATGCAAACCCTTCGTGTTCGTCACCAACGATATGTATACCGACTTCTTCAGGGGTATCAGTGATTACTTGCTCAGTACGACCTTGCGCATTTGTCTTACCACTTTTGACCGTACCGTCTTCCATAAATAATAGATACTCAGTATTAGCGATAGGTTCACCGAACATGTCCTTAGCAACATAAGTCAGATAAGACTTAACCTCTGAGCCACCTAGCGAGGGCAGTGTTGGTGTAATGTTCGCCCCCGCAACCAGCCCTTTCTTCACCGCTTTGATCTTAATCATCCCCGGACACACCAGCTTAATCCCGCTGTCATCAATCGTAATGGATGCTCCTGCTGAGGTTTGCAGCTTAATCCGCTTAGGACTCGACACATTTACCTGTCCTGACTCACTACCAATCGTCATACCTTGCTGAGAGTGCAATTGCAACTCACCGCCCTGTGCCTGTATTGCCAGTGGCTCTCTATTGGCACTGATATGCAGTCCTGACAGATCGGCTTGACCACCTACGCCTGAGAGTGAGTCAATCGTATTTGCCGTCAGCGTATAATTACCCGCCACCACATCCGACTGGGTAGCACCTGATTGCCTGACTATTGTTTTCGCCGTCCATAGCGTATTGCTGGCTGCCGCTAAGATACTGTCTTTGCTGACTAACATGACATCGGCTGCGCCCAATACTTCCGTATTTAATGTCTCATCGATGATTTGTGCGCTGGTTTTAAACGCTTTTATCGATTGATTGGCGGTCTGCATGGCTGTCGTGGATTGCAAATGTGCCTGCTTGGTCTCTTGAAAGGTCTCACTCAGCTCAGCTCCTAAGCCTAATTGCCGCTGTCCTGCATCATTGACCCAAGCAGACTCGTGCTCGCTTTGACTATGTCTGATATCAAAGGTGGATAGCAGTACACCGGTATCACCAGTGATTTGCAAGCCATGATCGCTTGCCAGATTAATCCCTTGACCACTGGTTGATGATTGATGATTACTATAACGATGACGCAGTACGCCAAGCTCAAGCACGTGCTCATCAGGGGCAAAGGTGGCGCTAGAAGTGATGGTTGGTGTCTCAGCATTGGCACGTGATCCTGTATTCACCGACCACTGCATTCCTATCTGGTTGGGCGTATCATCAAAGCTTAGGGTCACTTCAGAATCAGACGTCAGCCCATATTGAGCAATACCAGAGATCCATCCACTGTGAGTATCATCTTCATTAATTTGCGAATGACCCAAACCACCACCATGCCACCTAGGGGACGCGCCGCCTTGTAAGTTATGTCGATTAGATAAGCCTGCATCACGAGTGGTGATGTCTTTGTCATCGATATCGCCCATACCGATACCGTCATAAAGCGACCTGCTAATTACAGGACTGTCAATATCGCCATACCAGTAATTAAGCAGTACCGACTGTCCCAGCCTTGGCGCAAACTGCCAACCATGAGTGCTACCCGATGACAGCTGCAATGAGCGCAGGGGCGGGGTGGTGCCATCATCATGAGGGCTGATACCTGACCAGACAGACGTAGTAATAGTTTGCTGTAGATTGTCAGTGCTGACACTTGAGTCATAGCTGGGGGAAGCTGATAAACCTGTGTCACCAGTACGAGCTTGGGCGAGACCCGTGTAAGTGCTACTGGCAAAGGATAAAGAACTGGGATAAGGGCAATAAGGAATAGCAGCGTCAAGTAACGTCGCTGATACCCAAACCCCAGTATCACGAGCGATGTCAAAGCCATGATCGGGTATTGAAAAGTGATTGTGATTCATTGCATGACAGTGCATATGCTGAGCAGTGCGCTGTAACCACTGTTTGATAAATACTTGATGATGGTATGACACGCTATCGTTGTCAGGCTCAATACCGATTAAGGTAACCGCGATACAATGCGTGGATAAGCTACCAATAGAGGGTAGGTTATTGATACTCACTGGACTACTGACGCTCAGACCACGCAGGGCACCCGTCGCTTGATAAGTTTCGCGCTGACAGCGATTGGCAGATATCCATTGCTCTGCTATATAAGTAGCGGCGTCCTCGCTGTTCACGCGAGAGGGTGCACCAATTAATACCGTCGTGTCATCTATCGCAAGCAGTGACTCATCTACTGCTTGACCTTCATAAATGGTATCTGCCGCCAACCCATCTGCTCGTACTATTACCCTATCACTGCCAAGTTGCTGCGACCTCATTTGTAGCGTATTGACACTATCTTGACCTGATTGTACGGATGACTGAGCATAACTATAGGTCAGCGGTATGAGCTCGCCTGTGTCTAAACCATCAACCAACCACCACGTGCCAAGCTCATCAACGGAATTCCCTGACACCCATAAAGTCGATATACCAATATCAGCGAGCAGACCGGTAACAAATTCATAGTCGCTGACATCCGACTGTATACGCATGGATAAAGGTGCCGATAAACGTGCGGATGATTCATCATCTGATGACAAAAGAGACTCAGATATTTGCCAATTTAGATCGTAATCACTAAGGATGAGGGTAACAATATCGAGCGTCGATTGATTGATAAAACTGCGGGTATGTATCGACTGTGCCAACTGCCAATCGGGGCTAACAACTTCTAAAGTATAAAAGTGCATCGCGCCATCAGATTGCTGATAACGGATGCCGCGTATCAGCCCAGTACGACAGCTAGCGGTACGATCAGCGGAAAACGTGGTTAAGCATATCGGAGCATTGATTAATGATAAACAAGCGTTCGATTCGATAAAATTATAACTAAACACTAGTATGTCAATATTGTCAGATTGATTAATGCCGCTTGCACCGCAAAACGAAACAGGGTAAAAGGTGTTTATCGTTGGATTAGCAGTATGAACGGTAATATTATGTAGACGATTGGTCTTAGAAGGCATAAGAAGGGTACCGTTACTGCGTATTTTATACCAAGAAAATGGCTTGAATGGGTGATTTACTAAATTATTTATTAAGAAAAGTATAGAGTTTATTGAAATATTGTCAAGTATATGTATAATCAACCTCATTGATTTTTTATGATTAATGAACTTTAGTTATATTTATTTCTTTTAAAAAATCTATCCTTTTATATTTTTAGTGATGATCCTGTTGTTATGAATCCTATTTATCGTACTAAACTTGCCACCGCAGGTCTGCTATCAGTCTTACTTAGCGCGTCTTTATTGACAGCGGGTTGTGGCACCACTGCTCAGAAAAATGTACAAACCACGGTCAGCAAACCGATAGTGAAGCAGTTGAGTGAGCCTTCGCTTGCCTATTTGTCAAACGGCAATCAACTTAGCAGTGAAGCGTGGATGACTATTGCCAAAAATAACTACGACGCAAAACGCTATGCACGGGCATTGAGAGCGGCTAATGAGGCTCTAAGCGTTGATAATGAAAGACTTGATGCACGTCAGCTTGCCATGCTTTCAGCAGTTAAAGTGATGGAAAGTAATATTGATGCTTATCACGATAATAGTTTGATGAATAGTAGTGATAAGGCAACACTGAATGAAACGCTCACCAATATCACCACTTTAGTTAACGCGTCTAATTAAAATAATTTTGAGCAGGCACATGTATTTATCTCACACCAATAATGGCGAGCACCGACTTACAATGACCAGTATCAGAAGCAATATTAGAGTCAGTTTTACGCTATCCAAAGCGTTTTTGACAGGTCTGTTCATCATGGGTTCAGCAATGACTACCGCCCATAGTGAACTTGTCATACAAGAAAAAGACCCCGGTTCTAGCATCATAAATCAATTTTCGGCACTCAAAAATGCTGATGCAAAATCACCGCAACTGCATCAACTGGTCGCGGATTTGAATCAAAGAGTATCTCGTAATCCTAATGACTCGCTAGCATGGGAGATTTTGGCGCAGATTTATTCTAACAATGGCTATCATGCTTATGCTGTTTACGCAGCCAGTGAAGCCATTGATTTGGGTCAAAGCACTGCTAAGCTAAAAAAAATACTACTAAATAGCAGCGCTATCGTCTCCCAAAGCCAACTGCAATCAGATTATCTCACTGATGAAGTGGACGCAGCGTTTTTGAAGGAGTATCAGTACGCTTTAAGTAAAATATATGGTGATATCTATGGTTTCAATTACGATGAGTCTTTGCCGAAACCACCAGCGCCAGTCGTCAAGCCTAGAAGCGGTAGATCAGGTACTAAATCAAAACCTCAGCCCCACGTGTCTGTAAAAAAAGCATCGAAGCCTATGAAAAAACCAGCCGTAAAAAAACCGCCACGACCACCAAAAGTTAAGCCTGTTACTAAACCTTCACCTACCAAAAAAAGTAACGCCAAATCGACTGATCCATTCAGTATATTGCGTTCAAACTAGACATTGCTGAGGTAACTTATTATGGCAAAGCAAGACAGTGTACAAAAGAAACTCGCAAAAGTACGTGCGCCTCGGGTGCATCTGACTTATGACGTTGAAGTAGGCGATGCGATCGAAACCAAGGAAATTCCTTTTGTGGTCGGCGTTTTGGGAGAGTTTTCAGGAGATTCAACCCTTGAACAACCACGCTTTAAAGACAAAAAATTTGTCGAAGTAGATTTAGATACCTTTGATGAGGTGATGTCAGGTCTAGCACCGCGTGCGACCTTTCGAGTAAGCAATGACTTAAGTGATAAAGGCGGCGAATTCGCAGTTGATTTGGCATTCAATAGTATCAACGATTTTCGTCCTGAAGCGGTTGCTGATCAAATTGAGCCACTAAAGCAATTGGTACAAGCACGAGATCGCTTAGCAGATTTACGCAATAAAATATCGGCCAACGAAAAACTTGAAGACCTATTAGATGACGTGCTTAAGAACACTGAGCAAGTCAAAAAAATGGCGGAACAAAATCAAACCGATGGTGAGGATTAAACGATGAGTGCCCAAGCCCAGCAAAATCTAGCACCTGATGCGTTAAATAATGACAGTTACGACTTACTCGAAGAAATCGTCAATAAAAGTAACGTTGCCAAGTCTGATGACGAAAAAAATCGTGCCAAGTCGCAAATTGCAGAGCTTGCCAATGAAGTCATGCAAGGAACCGTAACGTTGTCAGATAATTTGGCCGCATCGATTGACGCGCGTATTGCCCAAATTGACGCGTTGATCTCCAAGCAGCTGACCACTGTCATGCACGCGCCCGAGTTTCAAAAGCTAGAGTCCAGCTGGCGTGGCTTGCATTATTTATGTAGCCAGACTCCGTCGGAATCCATGCTAAAGATTCGTATGATGAATACTACGAAGCGCGAACTGACTAAAGATTTTCAATCGTCAATTGATTTTGATCAAAGCACGCTGTTTAAGAAAATATACGAAGAAGAGTTCGGTAGCTTCGGTGGTGAACCTTATGCCGCTATCGTTGGTGACTTTGAATTTACTCGCCAAAACTCAGACATGTATCTGCTTGAGCAATTGTCTCATGTTGCGGCCGCTTCTCATGCACCTTTTGTGTCGGCGGCTTCCGCTGAAATGTTTGGTCTCGACTCCTTTACCGACATTGGTCGCCCGCGAGATTTGTCAAAGATATTTGAAACCGCTGAATATATCCGCTGGCGCGCGTTCAGACAGTCAGAAGATGCGCGATATGTTGCGTTAACCGTGCCTAGCTTTTTAGGTCGTCTGCCTTACGATCCTAAAGATGGCACGGTGGTTGAAGGATTTAATTTTACGGAAGAAGTCTCTGGTAATAATCATGACGATTATCTATGGGTGAACGCGGCTTATGCGTTCGCTTCACGCTTGACGGCTGCTTTCTCTGACTATCGCTGGTGTGCTGCCATTCGCGGCGTTGAGGGTGGTGGCTTGGTTGAAGGGTTACCTGTTCATACCTTTAAGACTGACGAAGGGGATTTGGCACTTAAGTGTCCAACGGAAATCTCTATCACCGATCGCCGAGAAAAAGAGTTAAGCGACTTAGGTTTTATCCCGTTAGTCCATTGCAAAAATACCAATTACGCTGCCTTTTTTGGGGCGCAGTCGGTGCAAAAAGCCAAAACTTATCAAAACGATGATGCCAACGCCAATGCTGCGCTATCGACGCAGATCCAATACATTATGGCGGTGTCACGTATTGCCCATTACCTAAAAGCAATGATGCGCGATAAGGTAGGTAGCTTCTTAGCACCTGGTAATGTTGAGTCGTTTTTAAATGACTGGATTTCTCGTTATGTCTTGCTAGATGACGGCGCCTCACAAGAAGCAAAAGCCCAGTACCCGCTGCGCGAAGCTTCTGTACAAGTTGTAGAAGTGCCGGGTAAGCCTGGTGTCTACAAGTCCGTGGTCTTTTTGAGACCACACTTTCAACTTGACGAACTGTCTGTTTCTCTGCGTCTGGTCACTCAACTGCCGCAATCTAGCAACAGCTGATCGTTTATTAAAAACTAACGTGAAATTTAAATTTTAAAAAAAGGTATGTGATATGAAAGATATTTATATTCAGTTCCGCGGTAAATATAAAATTGATGGCGAGTCTCGTGATAGCGAGCATAAAGGTTGGCTTGAAGTAAATACTTGGGATCACTTGATCCGTCAGCCAAAATCAGCGACAGCAAGTAGCGTTGGTGGCCATACTTCTGAGCGTTGTGAGCATGCTGACATGACGTTTATGAAAGATTTGGACTCAACCAGTCCTAAACTATGGGAAGCGTGTTCTGCTGGTTATACTTTTGATGAGATTCAAATTGATTTTTATCGTGCCAACGGTGACAAACGCGTTAAATATCTTGAAGTAAAACTTAAGCATGCGCTGATCGCAAGTGTCGAGCCAACGGTACGTTCTGAAGGCGTACCAATCGAAAAAGTCGGTATCAAATATGCTGCTGTTGAGTGGACTTACACCCAGCAAGATATCGATGGTACTGCTAAAGGCGCTGTGACTAAAAAATGGTCACTAGCCAACAACACTGCTACTTATACCGCCTAATTTAGGTTGTATCAGGTGTCATCTATTGTGTCGTACCGAAAAAGAAAGGTTTATATCTAGGCCTTTCTTTTTTGTTTGTTAAATAGGAATGATTATATCAATGAATTACGCCACTAACGCCTCTAACAAAGAAATTGGCTTTCGTCCAAATTTGTTCGAGCAGTTATTTGATGATCAGCCCCGTCATTTGTCGCATGAGCTCGTGGTTCGTCGTCTTAATATCGATGAGCTAAAGTCTTCGGTCGCACGAGACCTTGAAGCTTTATTAAATACGCGTTGTGTGGTGTCAAGTAAGCTTCAGGCCTATCAACACGTGCGCTCATCGATATTGAATTTTGGCATATTAGATTTTGTGGGACTCAGCAGTGCCAATCCTACTGACTGTGATTATATCTGTCGCCAAATAGCCCAAACAGTCGAGCAACAAGATACCCGGCTAAAAAACGTTCGCGTATCGCTAGATATTGGCGCTGTTGATGTCAATCAACTGTGTTTTTCTATTGAAGCATTATTAAAGGTTTATCCAGCACAAGAGCTGGTCAGCTTCGATGCGTTCTTTGAGCCAAGCTCTCAGCGTTACTTAATAAAATAATCATTATCCCATTAATGAAATAACTACTACTACCGCTCAATTTATACAGTTAGCAGCGATCAATATATTGAGGCGTCATGGACAGTTTACTTCCTTACTTTGAGCATGAGCTTAGCCTGTTTAATAAACAGTCAAAAGAATTTGCCAAAAAATATCCCAAAATAGCCAATCGGTTGTTGATGGGGCACGATACCGTCGATGATCCGCATATAGAGCGGTTGATACAGGCTTTTTCGCTCATCAGTGCGCGCATCAATAAAAAATTGGACGATTCATACGCTGATTTTACCGAATCTCTATTAGAAGTCGTTTATCCCGATTATCTCAAACCTTTTCCATCGGTCTCTATTGCACAGTTTAATCTAGGCGTACAGGGCAATGCGATGAGCGAGGCAGTCTTAGTCCCTAAAAACAGCCCTTTCGCCAGCCAAAAAATAAATGGCACGCCTTGCCAGTTTCAGTCAACCCAAGATGTGACCTTGCTGCCGCTACAGATAGATAGCGTCGACTTTGAAACTCGTCAAGAGGTGTATGACAATCAGCATGGACTGCTGAATGGCTGTATCAGTATCAAATTTAAGGGGCTTAATTCAAGCTTTGACTATCAAGCCTTATTAAACCACTCGTTAGATTTGTATATAGACGAGGACGCCAGTCAGGGTACTAGTCTATGGGATTTACTAGGGTGTGATGTCAAGCAAACGCATCTGCATGGTAGGCAGGTCAATAAGATTACGGGTAGTCCGTTTGAGATTATAGGCTTCGATCCTGAGCAGCAAATTCTTCCGAGTCATCGAGTGAGTAATGCTGCCTCTGCCTTATTAAAGGAATACTTCTATTTCCCTGAAAAATTCAATTTCTTGCGCCTTAATCTTGGTAAGGTTTGTCCAAATTTAAAGATCGATAGCAATGGCTTTGAGATTCGCTGTTACTTTAGATTTGATAAAAAAAATACCATCCGCCTAAAAAACTTGCAGCAGCTCAGTGCCAGCAGTATCAAGCTGTTTTGTACGCCCGTTGTCAATTTATTCAAGGCGGCTGCCAAGCCTATTCAAGTGACCCATCGTTCGATCTATTACGATTTAGTGCCCGATACTCGTGCGCTGTTTCAACATGAAATCTATGAGGTTAATAAAGTCATAGAGTCCAAGCAAAGTGACAATCGTTTGATACAACGTGAATATCATCCATTTTATGCGCTCAATCATTATGAGCAGCAAGATGATGGTCGTTATTACCATATCAAACGTGATAAGGATATGGCTGAGTTCAAACAGGGTTTTGAATATCAGATTATGTTTGTAGAAAAAAATCGCGAAGATTTATCAGGTGCGGTGAGCATGAGTGCGTCTTTATTGTGTACCAATAGAGATTTGCCGGCTCAAGTGGTATTCGGTCAAAGCCGTGGCGATTTGTTTAGCGAAGGGATGACTGGCTTTAGCAGCTTATCGTTGCTAAAGCAGCCGACCAGAACGGCACGCTTCGACTATACAGGTGAGGAACGTTGGCGCTTGATATCGCTGATTAGTCTGAATTTTTTATCGCTTGCCGCCCAAGATGCGGAGCTGATGAAAGAGTATTTATCGCTATACGACATTACCCAGTCTGCTTCTAACAAACTGTTGGTCGAAGGTATTGTGTCTGTCGAAACCAGTATCGAAGCTCGACGTATTCAGCGCTTGCCACAGCCTGGTTTTGTGCGCGGTACACTGATCAATATTCAAATCAACCAAAAGAATTTTGCTGGAGTGAGTATCCGCCAGTTTGCCCATTTATTGGCGCATGTGTTTGGCTATCACGCTAGCTTAAATAGCTTCGTCGAGTTGGCCATCAGTGATGCCGTAACCAAAGAGGAGATATACAGATGTCAGCCACGCAGCGGTCTCAGTCCTCTTATTTAACGGCTTTAATGGCGGCGCCGCAATCTTATGAGTTATTACAAGCACTACGTTTGGTTCGGCATGAAGTCAGTATGGGGTATACACCTATTGAGGTACGTTACCGTGCCTCGTTGTCATTGGCCTATCCGCAAGCTGAAATTGAGTCGATGGCGCTCATTGCTCAGGATAATATGGAAGACAGTGGCAGCTCATTAAAGGATGGTCAAGTAAAGGCTAGTTCATTAAAAATCAGACGGATAGAGGTTTGCCCCGCAATTATTGGATTAACTGGCCCGTTGTCAGCCTTGCCAGCGATGTATACCGACCATCTAGCCTCGCGAGTCAATCATGCAAAAGATAAAGCGGCACCAGCATTTTTAGATTTATTTAACCATCGATTGACGGATTTGTACGTGCAAGCGAGTTGGTTTTATAACTTGCCATTACAGTATGAGATAAATAATAAAAAAGACAACTATCTACTGAGCTTGCGGGCATTGGCGCGTCAGCCGAAGAAGCTAACCGCCATCGATAGCTTGATTGCTTATGCTGGCATGATCGCCCCAGGACGCCTGACAGCCGATCAGTTGTCACATGTACTGTCGCATTTTTTAGATAGCACCGTCAGTGTCGAGCAATTCGTACCGGAGTGGTTTGATCTACCAGCCAGTGAACAGACAGCACTTGGTGGTCAGCATGCTGCCCTTGGGTTGTCCGCATTTTGCGGTGCGCGCGTCGTACAGTTTGATAGCAAGATTAGAATTGTGTTTCATCAGTTGGATGCCAAACGCTATTTAAGACTGTTACCAGCAGGGGATATGTATCAAGTCATTATTGATTTTATCCGTAAATGGTGCGGTGTTTGCTTGGCGGTCGAGATGCAACTCGAGTTAGACAAGCAATACATCACCCCGTTGTCATTATCAGAGAGCAGTTTTGGTGGTTTGGGTCAGGGTGGGTTTTTGATATCGCAGCCTGCGACGCAGCATCATGATGACACTCGCTATGCGCTGCCGATTCAGTAAGTATTTCATGGTTAATAGACAGATTTTACCTATTATGAAGAGCCATGCATCAATTTTATATTGCTGTTTAATAAAAATAATTTTATACCATTCACAGAAATTAGAGTGGCAAGGAAAACGAGTGAAAGTACTACGTCTTGTAGGCTAAGCGAGTTTGACACAGCTAATCTTACTTTTTGGGTTTGGTATTAAGTCTAATAAGAATGTTAAAGGAAAAGATTATGAGCCAGTTAAAAGCTGTGATTACCCGCTTAAGCCCAAGCTGTCGACAGTGTTTGCAGCAGGCAGCTAGGCTTTGTATTAATAATGGGCATCGTGAAGTCGATACTGTCCATCTATTGCATGAACTGATTGCCACGCCGCACAATGATGTGGCTCAAATACTTAAATTTAATAAGATTCATCAGCAGTCATTACTAGCAGATATAACTGATTTGCTAAACACCTTTGGTCAGGCAACAGGCTCAACGCCAGTATTTAGTCAAGGTTTGATGGCGTTACTAGAAGATGCGTGGGAGCTAGCCAGTAGCCAATATAATCAAAGTGCTGATAAAAATAGCCCGCTAGAAATTCGCTCTGGTCATATATTGCTCGTGCTATTGGCGTATGAGCGTTATCAGTCGCTACTCAAAACTCTTCCTGAGCCACTACAGTATATCGACCGCTTTACCCTAAAAGATGATTATGAGCGTCAATGTCTCGGTAGTACTGAGGGCAGTGGATCAAGCAGTAATAAAATTACCAATAGTAAAGGCGTCAATAAGGGTGCTGATGATGGTGCGAATAGTGCAGACAATGATGCTAACAATCAAGAATCTTTAGACACTAAGAAAACTGAAGCTAAGCCAACCCCTGCGTTGGATAAATATACTTATGACTTGACTGCTAAAGCCAGTTCAGAGCAAATAGACCCTGTCATTGGCCGTGAGTTTGAAATTCATCAGTTGATCGATATTTTGATTCGTCGCCGCCAAAATAACCCTATTTTGACGGGTGAGGCAGGGGTAGGTAAAACAGCAGTGGTAGAAGGATTGGCGCAAAAGATAGTCGCCGGTCAAGTGCCTGATCAGCTCAAAGATGTGACGATACGTAGTCTTGACATGGGCTTGCTGCAAGCAGGGGCAAGCGTCAAAGGGGAGTTTGAGAACCGTCTCAAGCAAGTCATTGAAGAAGTACAAGCCTCGCTACAGCCTATTATATTATTCATTGATGAAGCGCATACTTTGATTGGTGCTGGTGGGCAAGCGGGTCAAAATGACGCGGCGAACTTACTGAAGCCTGCGCTGGCTCGTGGTGAGCTCAGAACCATTGCGGCGACGACATGGTCAGAATATAAAAAGTACTTCGAAAAAGACGCAGCATTGTCACGTCGCTTCCAAGTCGTCAAAGTCGATGAGCCTGATATAGAGACAGCAGTAGCGATGATTCGTGGTCTAAGTGCCAAGATGCAGAATCATTTTGGTATATTAATCGATGACGATGCGCTACAAGCGGCGGTTGAGTTATCCGCACGTTATATCAGCGATAGGCAGCTGCCTGATAAAGCGGTCAGTGTATTAGACACGGCGGCGGCACGGGTGAGCTTATCCAAGACCGCCATACCCAATCAACTTGACAGATTAAACGCCAAAGGGGTGCAGTTAGAGCAGCATATCAATAATCTCAGTCAGCAGCTCGAGCGTATCGGCGGTGTGGACGAAAAAGAAAAAGTCAGCCAAAAAATTGCCGTATTAGATGAGCAGCGCCAAACCAATCAGCAAAGCATTGCTGATATGACCAGTCGTTGGCACGAACAGCGCGAGCTTAATGATCAGCTTGATTCCTTGAATCAGCAGTTGAATGACAAGACAGATGGTTCTGATGCGCTTAGTGCAAAAGAGCGCTTAGACAAACAAGCTGAATATCAAAGTATCGAGCAATCGTTAAAACAAGTACAAGAGACGCAGCGCCTTATTCATCCCGTATTGGATCGTCAGGTCATCAAGCAGATCATCTCAGATTGGACTGGAATACCGCTGAATGATATGGCAGGTAATGAAAAAGACCATATCTTGGGTTTGGCTGATACCTTGCAAGCCCGGGTCATCGGCCAAGATCATTCGGTGGCCGCTATCGTCAAGCGGATTCATACCGCAAAAGCCCGCTTAGATGATCCCAATCGTCCGCAAGGTGTGTTTATGCTCGTCGGGCCAAGTGGTGTAGGCAAGACCGAAACCGCGCTGGCGCTATCAGAGGTGCTGTACGGCGGTGAGCGTAACCTTATTACGATTAACCTGTCAGAGTATCAAGAAGCCCATAGCGTTGCTTCGTTAAAAGGCTCGCCTCCAGGTTATGTTGGCTATGGTGAAGGTGGTGTATTAACCGAAGCGATTCGCCGTCGTCCTTATAGCGTACTCTTACTTGATGAAGTAGAAAAAGCCCATCCAGACGTATTGGATTTGTTTTATCAGGTCTTTGATAAAGGGGTGATGGAAGACAGCGAAGGGCGTTTAATTGATTTCAAAAACACGCTTATTTTATTGACAAGTAATGTTGGTTCGTCTGCGATTATGCAGGCATGTATCAATACAGATCCGAGTGTTACTGACTTTAGCCTGCCAGACAGTGATAGCCTAAAACAAGTCATTAATCCGCATTTGTATAAAGCCTTTAAGCCCGCGTTTTTGGGTCGTTTAACGGTCATTCCTTATTATCCATTAACGGATGATGCGCTCGCAGAAATTATTCGCCTTAAGCTGGACAAAATCACTGGCCGTATTCATAACAATTATGATGTGCCTTGTGTCATTGATGATGAGGTGATTGAGCTGATTTTATCGCGTTGTCATGAGGTCGATTCTGGTGCACGTAACGCCGATGCGATTATCAGTCATACCTTGCTGCCGCAGATGGCGGGTCAGCTACTGGCTCATGATGACAGTCAAAGTGTGTTAAAGAAAATTACCGTATTCGTCGATGCGGACGATAATTTTGCCTACCGTCTGGATACTGATGCCGTTGTGGCGCTCAATCAAATGGCGCAACACAGCGAAGATGAAACTGAATATCAAGTTGAGGATCAAGTTAAAGAACCACCAAGAAAACCCCTTTCAGCTAAAAAGCCGACAGTGAAAAAAGTCGCCAGCAAAAAACCTACTAAAAAGGCTATTAAAGAGGAGTCATTATAATGAGTAACGATAACTCTTTAGTAAATAATATTGACACTCTTATTGCGCCGATTGAAGGCAGTCGTCATGGGGTCGGTGAAGACTTAATATTCGATCCACGTATTAATGCCATCGTTGCTGCTCGTCAAGAAGATGACCCATTACTGGCACAAGGCAATTGGGTCACTGAACTAAAAGTGGCTGACTGGGATTTTGTCAAAAACCAATGTGCCGATTTGCTCAGCCATACTAGTAAAGATATGAAGCTGGCACTTTGGTATGTCGATGCGTTGAGTCACACCGACCATTTAGCAGGTATTAGTCAGGGGTTAAGTCTGCTACAGACACTCAATGACGAGTATTGGCTCACTATGTATCCGCCGCTAGATGGTGAAGAAGACAGTATGGACATCAGAGCAGGGCTGTTGTCATGGTTCGTCAAAGCGCTATCCGATGATATTAAGCAGCTATCACTTTCTGATACAAAGACAGAAAAATATAACTACAATTACTATCTAACCGCGCGTGATCATGATAAGCAGCGTCAGCAAAATCCCGATAGCGAAACGTCCAATCAATTAACGCTAAGTGACTATAACCACGCCATCAAGACCAGTAGTGAGACTTGGCAACAAGCACTGATGAGTAATCTTAAAAAAGTTACTGAGCAGTGGCAGGCCCTGACTGATCAGTTAAATGATTTGATGGGCATGGATGCGCCAGTCTTCGCACCAGTCACGGATTTATTGGTTGCCCTGACCCAACATTTGCGACCGTTGATACCAGAATATTCTGATACTAGTAGTGTTTCTGCTCAAGAAAGCGTAGCCGATACTATGGACAGTATTGGTGAAAGTGCAATGTCTGATAGTAGTGGACAAGCTGCTAGCACAAAAAATATTAGCTCAACCAGTTTTAATCCTAGTAACCGAGATCATCAAAGCAATCGTCAGCAAGCGCTTAAACTATTAGGTCAAATTCAAGATTATTTTTCGACCAATGAGCCGCACAGCCCGGTGACGTTTTTACTCGGTCGGGCGATTGATTGGGCGGATATGCCGCTCGACCAATGGCTCACTCATATCATCAAAAACGAAGATCAGTTAGCGATACTCTCTGACATGATTGGAATCAAACCCAAACGTGATTCATCTGACGATGGCTATTAATTGAATCAACGACAAATGAATACTTAGTTAACGGGCAATCTGTGCACAAATTATAATCTTGCAATATTAAACTTTCCACCTTTGGACTGATAAAAAAGGGCTTACCATGGTATGGACTCAAACAAAGCGGCATGTGCAACTGAGTAGTGCCCATCTTGATATTGCTACCAGTCTCATTCAACAGGCTGACTTGATTGAAAGCTTACTTGGCATGCCTTTGCCCGACAGCGTTTGGAGTAAGCCCGCGCTTATGCCAGTGCCTACTTCCTACCCAAGCCCTTATCATCAAGATCAACGACAGCAGTCTTATCAGCAGCGCCAGCTCGCCCTCTATTGCGGCTACCGTATTAGCATTACTCTACTGCATCCACGGGCAGGACTGGATATAAAGCAATGGCTAGGGCAAAGTCTCTCGATACATTGGCATACGGGCGACACGCTACTGCCAAGCCAAACCCGTCACGGTATCATCACCGAAGTCGTTGCTCTCGGTAGTAACAGTGGTATGGCCGCCTACCGCATCATCTGTGAACCTAACTTAGGTCAATTACGCCTGAACAGTCATAATCGCCGTCATCATCATCTCAGTCTCAGTGAGCTAATTACCGATATTATCAGTCCATACGATATGAACGTTGAGATTGACGAGCGCCTCAGTGATGACAGCAACTATCATATTCAGCACAGCGTCCAATACAACCAAACCGATCTTGCTTATCTAACCCAATACCTTGCTCTCTATGGCATCACAGGCTATTACCGTCACGACATCGACAAGCACACTCTAATCTTACTACCTAGTGATGGAGAAGAATTGCGTCCTGATGTCAATGATATCCAAAGCATCCTCAGTCAAAACCCTGCCAACCTTGCTGATAGACAAGACCGCATCACTGCCATTCGTCCCCGTATTGCGCAGCATACTCAGCAAAGCGACTTACATCGTTATGACAGTCGCTTGATGAGTATCTATACTGGCAGTAGCAGTAGCGAGCAACCTATCGACTCATCAAACAGCACGCATCAGCGCTTTATGCACAGTCATAGCCGTTTTGATGATGACAGTCTCGATAAGCTCGCCACCCGCTACCAGCAGAACCAGCAGCAGCGTGCCAATCTAGGCAGCCTCACTGGTAATATCCGTCATCTGAGTTTGCCAAGTAGCCACTATATCGATGGCAACCCTTATTTAACCGATCCCATCAGTTTAGTGTCTATTCATCAGCACATTAATAATCATATTCCTACGGATTGGTTGGGGGCAGCACCCTTTGATCCTATTACCTTGCAGTCCAATACGAACCATGATAATGATGACGACAATGATAATAACGTCCATCATATCAGCGCCTGCTACCTGCCATTTCCGCACCATCACCATATTCCCTATGGGGAACAGCTGGACAAACTTGGACAACCGCATCCGAGCCTGACAGGTCTGATGAGTGCCAGTATTATTGATACAGACAGCAGCGCCATTACTCATGACCGTAACCATCGTGCCCATATTAGATATCACTGGCAGCAAGAAGAAGATGGGCAGGATAACAATAGTGACAGCGCGCATTGGATACCCATCGCCAGTCACCTCGTCGCTGACCACATGGGACAGACCCATCCTTTGCGTCATGGACAGCACGTCCTTATCGACTTCATCGGTGGCGACATTACTCATCCTATCATCATCGGTAGCACCCATAACGGCCAGGGTAATTCTGATGCTCAGCACAATAGTCTGACTAGCGATTCTGACCACATAGACGCCACTAGCCCCGCATGGTTTATCAATCAAAGCCATGCTCATCCTATAGACGGTATCAAAACTCAAAGCATCGATAGCAGTCGCAGCGGAGAGGCGACCAAAGACAGCCTCATTAATGGCTACAATCAGCTAATGTTTGATGCCCATCCTGACAGTCCGCAAATTAATGTCTATAGCAGCAGCTTCCAGTCTAGCCTGACCATTGGACATCTGTATCAGCAAACCGACCATACACGTGGTAAAGCTAGAGGACGCGGTATTAGCATCGAAACCCAAGCAGCTAGTACTATACAAGGCAGCAGCGGTATTCATATTAGCAGTCACAATATGAATAATGCATCGAATAGCCACATGGGTCATGACAGTCATAGCAAACTGCAAACTGCTGACCAGCACCAAAAAGCTTACGCTCAGCTAGCTGACATCCATCAGCCCGTGGGATTAGAAAGCAGCAGCAATAACAAGCAAAGCAGTAGTAAAGAAGATGCGCAAACACCTTTTGCCCAATTTAGCGAAGATACCAATGACTCAAGTTTAAGCGAGTCAGGACAATGGCAACAACCTAATCTACTGATCGACTCTCAGCGTCATCTCGCGATGCTAAGCGGACAACACAGTCAGCATACCAGCACCAAGAATACACATAGCCACGCGACAGACAATACTCATCATCACAGCCAGACGCAAATGAATCAGCTGGTGGCAGGAGACATTCACTACTATTCAAACAAAGCCCAAACCCATACCGCCGCTCATGGTGATGTGACTATACAAGCGCACCAAGCGCAAATGCGACTTGATAGTGAGCAAGTCCTACGTATTCATAGTCGAGACAGTATTGAGATTATCGCGCCTGATACGCTAACCCTAAAAGCGGCGGGCAGTGGCATCGAGATATCGGGTGGTAATGTGACGTTTATCACACCAAGTCAGGTGGGCTATAAGGCCAGTAAAGTGGATTGGGGTAGTGGGGGTGGAGCAGGATCTCCTGCTGTACACTTACCGACAGCCAAACTACCTGAAAACTTAGACTATTATCTACGCTATATAGTACATGACCAAGATGATAACCCGCTTGCTTTTACCAAATGTATGCTTATTAAACCTGATGGTTCGACAGAAATTCATATTACTGACTATGAAGGTAAGTTAAAACTATTAGTTGATGAAGAATCGAAGGACTATGAGTTGCATGTGATTGTTCATGAAGTGGAGGAAGCAGTAGAGGATGATGAAGTGGATGTAGAGGGAGAAGACTAGATATGGCTAAATATTATACAAAACTTAAATTAGAAGTATCAGACATGGTCGATATTAGCTTAATTAGATATGATGTTACAGTCACTTATAAGAGTCTTTCGGCAAAACCCACAAGTAGTAAGCCACATTCATTAGGTAAAAATAGAAGGTTCAGTAACAATGGTCTATCTGAAAAACATAATCTCTCTAACCGTGGTGTCGAAGAAGTCAGATATTACATCAAAGATATAAAAGGTAAGCCTATAAAAGATATTACGGCAAATCCACTATCTAAGGAAGGGCGAGCTAGTAGATATAAGCTCAAAACAACGCCAGCATCACTCAAAAGAGACCCGAAGAATAATAAAATAGTAGGTGTAGATAATACTGAAGTTGCTTGGTATTTAGTTAAAAAACAAGAATCTATTGAAAGTTTTTTAACAAGAGCTTATAAATACACACCAACCAAATTAGAAGAGAACATCTTTCGAGCTAATAATCCACATTTAATCGGTACGCCTGTTCTTACTTTACAACCTGGTGACGTTGTGATTTTATCCAACTCATCTCATAGCAGTAATACTGAACTTCAAAAGATGAAAAAATATGCAAAAGATGCCAAAAATAAAATTGAAAAAATGAAGAGAGAGAAAGGTTTTAATCCAGAGCTTTTTGTTTATTTGTCAGATTTGACCACAAGTACTTTATCTGATGCTGATTTTGTTGGCGTATCTTCAAACCCTGTGCCAACTGAAATAACAAATGATAATAAGGATAGTGATAAAACCCTTCTTGACTATTTTGCAGATGGTTCTAGTGCTGTAATAACATTCTCAAGTCAAACTAATAAAGATACATTAAAGAATTTTGGAACACTAGTGAGTAACTATAATGAAGCACAAGGTACGAAATCTGGTAATTCAAAACATTTCTCTCAATTTAGAACGGACAACGCAAAAATATATAAAGCTTTGAACAATAAATTATCATTACGGTTTTTAAAATGGGATCAAGGGGTAAGAACTGATAAATTGAGTAAGTCGATCAAGTCCGAAATGAAAAGATCGACATCATTTAATGGAGGCTTGGATGCTTACGTAAATAATATGGAGAAAAATGGAAAAGTAACAAAGACTTTGAAACTTGGTGGTAATCTAGTTGTTGGATACAACGCATTTAAAGGTAGTAAAGAGATTCATGACGCATACAAATCTAAAAACTCAGATAAACTTCATAAAGCTGTAGCCATTGAGCCATTAAAGCTATCAGGATCTGTAATAGGCGCTGAATATGGAGCTGCACAAGGTGCGGTAGTTGGCGCTATAATTGTAGGTTTTACTGTAGGAACAGGAGGTATAGGAGGTGTCGTCATTGTAGGTCTCAGTGCAGTGATTGGGGGTTTTGGGGGTGGGTTACTTGGGGGCAGTTTAGGAGAGATAGCAGGTAATATTGTTTATGAAAATACTAGGAATTAAATTGTGAAAAAAAAATCAATCCTACACTTATTATCATTTGTATTCTTCACATTTCTATTTGTTTACTGGTTATTTTTTATTGATAGCAAATCAGATAGTGAGATTTATGCAGTACCGGTTGTATATCTAATGTTCGCAGTAGCTCCTTTACTAAGCCTAGCTTTACAATACGAAGTTATTAAAGATAAGGAGTTTTTCAACAACTTTACAAGTAGCACTACTAAAGTTTTTAAAATGAACGATTATCTGCGCATATCTTTTCTGCTTCTCTATAATTTGGGAGCTTACGCTGGTATTCAGATGAGAAAAAAAATTTTAAAAAAAGAATATAGAAAAACAGATATAAGACACATAGAGCTAGTCAATGAAATTATAGATAGGAAAAGGATTTTACTCATTATTCTAACTATTCAATTATTGATAACTATTTTATTATTCAGTAGTTTCTTCTTTATTTGAGATGTATCGATAGAATAGTATTGAGCTTGTGGAATGGGTAATAACAGTACCAATACTGATATACAGGTGGGTGACTGGATTATTAATACCCTATGTAATTTGCAGCCTGACCTAATCTCTTTAATCAAACAACAAGAACAAAAGAGCGTCAACACTGACAGACTTTATGACTCATTGAAAGGAGATATACAAGCTTCGTTCACTGTGCTATCAGAGTTCATTGGAAAGAACGAAAGTAAATACGGCAAGTTGTTTGGCCAATTAAGCGGCAATAAGTTATCTCAAGATACAGCAACTGCTATATCAGTGTTGATTTCAAATAGCTATCAAACCATATTGGGAGATCAACGACAATAACGTGCATCACATCAGCGCCTGCTACCTGCCATTTCCGCACCATCACCATATTCCTTATGGAGAGCAGCTTGCTACACTTGGGCAACCGCATCCGAGTCTAACAGGACTTATGAGCGCCAGCATCATAGACACAGACAGCAGCGCTATCACTCATGACCGTAACCACCGTGCCCATATTAGATACCACTGGCAAAGCGAAGGCGGCGACAGCGCGCATTGGATACCCATTGCCAGCCACTTAGTCGCTGATCACATGGGACAAACCCATCCGCTACGCCATGGGCAACACGTGCTTATCGACTTTATCGGTGGCGACATCACTCATCCCATCATCATTGGTAGCACCCATAATGGCCAAGGCAATTCTGATGCTCAGCACAACAGTATCGTCAGTGACTCAGGTAGCATTGATGCCACCAGTCCAGCTTGGTTTATCAACCAAAGCCATGCTTATCCCATAGACGGTATCAAGACTCAAAGTATCGATAGCAGTCGAACAGGCGAGGCGACCAAAGACAGCCTTATCAACGGCTATAACCAGCTAATGTTTGACGCCCATCCTGACAGCCCACAGATTAATGTTTATAGCAGCAGCTTCCAGTCTAGCCTAACCATTGGTCATCTATACCAGCATACCGACCATACTCGCGGTCAAGCACGGGGCAAAGGCATCAGCATCGAGACCCAAGCCGCCGCCAATGTGCAAGGCAGTACAGGTATTCATATCAGTAGCCACAATATTAACAGTGCATCGAATAGCCACATGAGTCATGACAGTCATAGCAAACTGCAAACTGCTGACCAACATCAACAAGCTTACGCTCAGCTAGCTGACATCCATCAGCCCGTGGGATTAGAAAGCAGCAGCAATAACAAGCAAAGCAGTAGTAAAGAAGATGCGCAAACACCTTTTGCCCAATTTAGCGAAGATACCAATGACTCAAGTTTAAGCGAGTCAGGACAATGGCAACAACCTAATCTACTGATCGACTCTCAGCGTCATCTCGCGATGCTAAGTGGACAACACAGCCAGCATACCAGTACCCAAAGCACGCATAGCCACGCGACAGACAATACTCATCATCACAGTCAAACGCAAATGAATCAGCTAGTAGCGGGCGATATCCATTACTACAGTAATAAAGCCCAAACCCATACCGCTGCTCATGGCGATGTGACCATACAAGCACATCAGAACGAGATGCGTTTAGATAGCGAGCAAGTACTGCGACTCCATAGCCGAGATAGTATTGAGATTATCGCGCCTGATACGCTAACGCTGAAAGCCGCAGGTAGTGGCATTGAGATATCGGGTGGTAATGTGACGTTTATCACGCCAAGTCAGGTGGGCTATAAGGCAAGTAAGGTGGATTGGGGCAGTGGGGGTGGAGTTAAAACTGAATTACCCTTCTTGCCGTCGGCAGAAATGAAAAATTGGATTGGTCTTAAGCTTTTAGGAGTTGATGGTGAAGGTATACCTGATGTTGGCTACAAGATATTTTTTGATAGCGGACAAGTTATTAAAGGAAGACTCGATAGAAAAGGTGAAGCACATCATGAAAATGTGCCTGAGCAGGCTAACCGTGTTGAATATGAAGAAAAAGATTTTGAAGACGCTACTCCTGATTCATTTCTTAAAGTTTTAGAAGCTGCTAAAAGCTTTATTAAATAATAGAAGGTGCAACTATGAGCTTTTTACCGAAAAAAGAAGAACTTTCAAATGCGCTTGCATGGTTTATGGTACCTGTTAATGGCGCTGTGCAAAAGGGTAAAGAAACAGCAAATGATATTGCCGATTGGCTTTGGGTAGTCATACAAGGTGATTTTGCAACGGAACCATCTACTGCTCAAGTCGTTACTGGTACTGTCGTTTCTATGATTCCGTTGGTAGACCAGATTTGTGATGTTCGAGATATCTGCGCTAACTGTAAAAAAATAAATGAAGATGACAGTAATCCTTGGGCATGGGTGGGTCTAATTTTGACCTTGATCGGTCTGTTTCCAGTTTTAGGATCGCTATTTAAAGGAATATTTAAAGTACTACTTGCCCCTATTAGACGCTTCATGATGAGACCTTTATCTAAAGCTGGCAAATTTTCAGGTAGCCTGATATATAAAGCAGTTGAACCAGCTATTGAGCAAGGTATAAAAGAGCTTAATAAGTTTTTAGGACGTCCTGCCGTAAAAAAGCTAATACGCAAAGAAGCCTCTGGGAACGTATACAGGTGGTCAGCTAAGCAACTAAGGAGTTTAAAAGCTAAAGTCAATAAGACGCAGATTTTAACAGTATTTGACGAGCATATTGGCTATCTAAAGGAGACTGTTGAATTTGTACAAAAGTATGGCAGCTCAGGTATAGGTAAAAAAGCAGCTGATATACTTAAAGTAGTAGTAGACATACGAAATCGTGCTAACAGACGTCTTGGTGAATTTTTAGCGCCTGTGCAAGACTTTTTAGAGCGGCTAGCAATACGTTTAGATGCTGAAGGAGGCTATAAAGCAGTAACCAACTTGACAAACGTTGCGAATTTTAGAAAAGTCCATACTGATGGTGAGGTGCAACTTATAAAAATCAGTTCGCCTAAATGGGTAGATGTGACCAGAAGAATTAAATATCCTAAAGTAGAAGAATGTCCCAAAATACCTAAAGGTTATCCCAATATTTCTGATAAAGGTAAAGGACCATTATGGAAAAAGTTTAACACATTTCATGATATGAAGGCAGTAGAACTAAAACAGGGGACGAGTTTATATCGCGTTGTTGACCCTACTAGTAATGATAATAGTATATGTTGGATGCGAGCTTCGGAGTATTTGAAACTTAAAAAACGAGAAGATTGGCGCAGACGTTTTGCAGTATGGGCAAGCTGGAATAGTAATGGAGAAGTCGTCCATTACATTGTTCCTAAAGGTGGTATGAAAGTTTGGGAAGGTAAAGCCGCCAGTCAAATACTTGAAAATAGTAAAGGTCAAATCCAAACGGCTAATGGACGCGGTGCTATGTATGTGTTAGAGGGTGGTGGCAAACAAATTGTACTTGATCCAGCACAATTAATTAAAAGCAGAGTAAAACCACGCAGAAAAACAGGATGGGGCTATGGTAGTGATCTAAAGGGTTTAGAAAATACAGATATGGTTGGCGTGCCAACCCTCAAACAAAACTGGTATAAGTGAGCAAACAATGGAAAACTATATAATAAGACCTCAAGAAATCTATTTATTAGAACGCTACAGCTCACCCGCTTATTTTAAAGAGATGCGCGATGCCTTTGCAACTATGTTAGAAGCTGCTGAGCAGGCGCTTGAGCTGTTTGTCAATGATTTACCGTTTGATTACCGTACACGTCCTATCAATAGACAGCCTGATATCGTCTGGGGCGAACGGGTATTGCCAAACCTGCGTGATACTCTAGACAGCTTAAATGTTGGTTATCAAGAGCTGTTAAAAGGGGATCTAGCGGCAATAAGATATGGCGGTAATGTTGAGAGTGATTTTCGGGCTATCAGTATGGATTATGATATCGATTGGATGCCTGAGCAGCAACAACTTGATTATGAAAAATGGCGGAGAGAGGCAAGCACGCGCGCTTTTAACTTAGAAATAACCAGTTATTTTGGCTGGAAAATTGGTAGTTTAATTGAACGCTATACTACTGAATCGCGAGGACCACTTAACCCACCCGAATCGTGGCCTATTTATCGTCTTAATCCAAAATATAGCGTTGAGTTAGATGAAGTCGTCCCTGTCGCAGGTATTTATGTACCTAGTAGAGCAGATGCCAGTGCTCAAGTGTTATTGGATGGCATGTTAGCAAATGAAGCTTACGTCGGTTATGATCCTGAAACCATGCAAGCGGTTGGTGATGCACCAGTCACTTGGATGTTGGTTGAGCGTATCGCGGATACTGGCGGCGGTAACCATAATGTCGAGCCAAAACGTTTACGTTGTGAGTCGGGTAAACCTTGTCCATTCACAGGCTACTGGTGGTCACCATCAAGTAAAGATGTCAAACACTTCAAAGCAGGCGACATCATGCCAAAGATGAAGCGACTTGAATGGCAAACTATCTGGTATTTCAACGAGACCAATCAGTTAGACGATTAAGTTAATCAATATTTTATCAATCAACTTATAATAAATGAGTTTTACATATGGTAAATCATTCAATTCCAAAGACCTTATTTAAAATGTGGCTGTGTGTGTCCCTACTATTTACGATAGGAGTTAGTCAGTCGCAACTTGCTATGGCAGCTGACACTTCTTATGCTGATAATACGTCCAAGACCGCAGAAGAGTTGAGATTAGAGTATCTCGAAGCGCTTGAAGAAGAGCAGAACAAGCTATATTTTGAAAACTTTGCAACCAATCCTGATGACATTCCGATCAGTGAGTATGAAGGAGGGACAGATCGATACTTTGGCGATTTAAGAGTTGAAGGTGATGAGCTTATATTAGAAATTTCAGGTGGTGAGCTACTTATTATCACCAGAAACGAGCGTCAAGAACAGCTTAGACAGCAACTTATACAGTTTGTATCAGAGCATAGCGATGTGTCAGTTAATGTTGGCATACAAGGTTTGATAAATGTAGATAGTGAGCCAACGACAGAGGACTTGGATGAATTGGTTCTTGTGAATTACAATAATTTAAAAGCTAACGCCACTCATAATCTTTTTAAGATGCTTAGCACAATTAATGATCAGGAATGAGGTTTGTACTTGATAAGAGTCTGCTCAAACTGCCACGACATTAAGGACAACTAAAAATGAGTGGATTCGTTGTAGACATGGAAGGGCGGTTTCGACTGACAAAGAAACCGCCATTTTTGACCCCAGGTTATCAAGCGGTAGGGCAGAAGCTTGTAGACGTTAAAGGCATCCATGAGACAGTGCCTTTGGATAAATATAAAAACTATGATGTGCCATTGCACCCTCAACAAACGGTGGTACAGTTTAACTCGACTTATCTTGAGACTACAGGGCGCAATGAAAGACGACGTGGTGATGCGGTAGGATGGGGATTATGTTTAGGGTTTGTGGGGCTATCTGTGAGTAATGGTATCCTCTATCTGATTGTAAAATCCACAATAGATTTTGACATCGTATTTCTTAGTATTGGTCTTATTCTCGCTTTTTCTATGATTCTATTCTTCGCTCCATTAATCAATGTGCTCTCAACCGAACTATTTACCACATGGCATTATCCCATCCGTTTTAATCGTAAAACCCGTAAGGTCTATGTCCGTCAATACAATCGTAAAGTAGAAGTATATAACTGGGATGACTTAACTTTTTTTATTGCCTATATCAATGAAGATAGAGACATCAGAGCCGTGACCTTTGATAAAAACGGCGAAACCATTACGGGTATGTTTGCACTTGCCTTTCAAAACAATGTCTTTGATAAAAGTTTAATCAGTTATTTTGAGTTTATCCGTCGTTATATGGAAGGTGACGATCAGCAACTAAAAGAAGTCAAAGAGGCCATACGTTACATCTATCCCATACATAAGAAACGTGAAACCCCGCTGATGTCATTTAAGCGTTTGATATTGAACGTAGTACATTACTCTCACGAAAACATGGAGTACCCTGAACGAACTTTTAGGTTTTACCCAGTGACAATAGTTATTCTACCTTTATTAGCTCTGCGTTATGTTGGCCGTGTGATCTCAATGCTGACCAGCTACCGCCATCAGTTTAGCAAAGCTATTGAAGCGGAATGTCAGATTGATCCCAATGACCCTTATGATTTAAACAAACATTTACCAGAGGGCAACCTTGAACAGAATAACCAGCCTATTTGGAAGACCATTGTTTACAGTGTAGGTATTATTATTGCTACTATTATCATGCTGTTTATCGGTGCATTTATTATAGACATGATAGGCGCGGCAAGACCACATGGTGACTATCCGAGCATGGTCGATAAACTCTGGTATGTGATTGGTTTGGGGTGGTTGTCTTAATAAATCATTGGCTACCTTTTTATTACTGTATGTGATTGCTTAGATAAAAGTAATTAGGGATAATAACATGCAACTACGCGATGATTTCGCTACCCACCTTAGTAAGCTTCACAATCCTATTGACCGTCCTTATACCGCCAGTATAGACAAAAGCTTATTAAAGAGCACTGAAGAGATTGAACATCTTAACAAAGAAATTCATGATGTTAATCCTGATTACTTAACCTTCCTACCCGCATACTTCTGGGTGTTTTATTTTGCTGTTGGCTGGGTTTATTTTTCTTCATTTTGGTTAGGTAATTATTTTCTTCAAGATATTGGAGAGGTTGTCTTTATAGATGGTGAATTTAGTATTTTTGATATAGTATTCAGCTTCTTATGGATTGTTGTATTTGGTACGCCACTAATTTTATTTCTCTATCAACTCATCAGAAAGCGCTTCATTCGTACCCAGTACTACTTTTTAAAAAAAGAACAGAAAATAGCTTATTATTACCGTCCATTATGGAATTTTAGACAGCCTTATGCGCTTAAGATAGTCGACTATAAAGATGTGCATCCAGACTTACATCAAGACCCATATAATCGAGCCTACACACCGCTTAATCTGTATGTCGCTGATCCTGAGACAGGCGATATCACCCATCATCTAAAGCTAGAAGATTATAGAGTCAACCCGCGTGTACAATGGGCATTTATCCGTACCTATATGGAAAATGAAGCCGATGACTTACCGATAAATCCTGAGTTCTGCGAAGCTTACCCAGCTGACACTAGTAAATCACTGTTTGCTTGTGCTGATATTATCTATCGTAAAAACAGCATACTGCCTAGTGATCATTCTGGCGGTGGTCAAATCATGGTCTTTATAATAGGCTCAATAATAGCCTTAGGTAATCTATTTCAGGCTAATCATTACCAATGTACCAAACGCGCCATCTTGCATCCCGACGTGCAAAAGCTACTCACATGGGACGGTCAAGATAACCCGTATCCAATACAGCCCATAACTTATGAAGCCAAACTAGCGTTTGAAGGTAGAAATTGGGAGGTTAATGTCAGATGGGTATGTATCATACTCATCAACGTTGGCTTATTTGTATGGGCAGTGGTGGCTTATAATAGCTAGCAAAAATTGCTAACTACATATTGTATAACTATGATCTTACCTGTTCCTCCTATACCTCCTGTCGGTAAAATACTCAGTCGCCCTTATGAAGGAGAGATTGGTAATTTCCAAGAAAAAAAAGCCAGTATTGATAGAATAAGTACACTTATTCATGATGTGAATCCAGACTATCTGCTATTTCATCCTATCATTAACTCTATTCAAAATGTATGGCTTTTAGCGTCATATTGTGGTGCATGGTTGTTTGGACAGTTTTTATTTTTATTTTTATATGTAGTTCTTAAATATTTTTTTATTGAAGAGTTTGAGCTAATAGTTTTATTTCCAATTATTATGCTTATAATATTCCTAACAATGCTTGGCTTTTCACCATATTTAACTCTAAAGCAACTAAAAAGAAAGCAATCTCGATACCATAAAATTCTACTACTAAAAAATACCCAGCAGATTGCTTACTACGAACATAACGGTAAGCAAGCCCCTATCTTTCATCTGATTAATTATAAAGATATCACAGCCTCCATAAGGCGTAATGAAGGTTTGGTGTATGAAGTACTGAATCTGCATGTCATCGATGAATCAACAGGAGAACCAAGCTTATCTATTAACTTTGAAGACATGCAGCTTAACCCTTATGACCAATGGACGTTTATCCGTACCTATATGGAACGTCCCGCTGACGAGTTACCGCTTGACCCACGATATGCTCATGCCTGTCCGACAGACATCAGTACCTCACTCTTTGCCTGTGCTGATATTGCTCAAGAGAAGAAAAACAAAGGCTTAACAGGACTACGCCACGAGGTGACTTTTATGGGTTGGTTGCGCGCTTGTACGGTTAGCTACTTAGATTTAGCCGAGGGTAATATATACCAGTCGAGCGCTAATCCTGCACTACATCCGGAAGTTCAGCGTCGGCTTATGTGGGATGGTCAAAACAACCCATATAACATCTTGCCTGTCACAGCAGAGCGCCAAGCAGCTTTTGCAAACCAAAATCAAACCGTTAAGCGGAAATGGTATTCAGGTATTGCTGTGAATGCGACATGGTTTATTAGCTCGATACTGTATGTGATGCTGGTGATTGCTTAGATAAAAACTTATCAGCCAACCTCTATTAAGCAGTATGAGAACCGCTAAAAATGAACAACTACATCATCAGACCGCAAGAGATTTACTTATTAGAACGCTACAGCTCACCCGCTTATTTTAAAGAGATGCGCGATGCTTTTGCGAATATGCTAGACGCTGCTGAGCAGGCGCTTGAGCTGTTTGTCAATGATTTACCGTTTGATTACCGTACACGTCCTATCAATA